>Ga0181348_1000147_pt1 | contig 27087 bp, 21 predicted proteins | sample Su13VDMM110DN_FD_130092 | JGI IMG/M metagenome (GOLD analysis project Ga0181348, IMG submission 130092) | Freshwater viral communities from Lake Michigan, USA - Su13.VD.MM110.D.N | ecosystem: Environmental > Aquatic > Freshwater > Lake | place: USA: Michigan | collected 2013-07-16
CAAGAACAACTTCACCACAAAATTTATTAGTGTGAAGAATGACATGCCCTTTCATACAATTGATTGGAAAGGTGATGTTACACAAACTCTTGGAAAACTATCAGGAATAACACCGAAAGCAAGGATCAGATACGCATTACCTGCCGACGTGAATGAACACGATGTTCGTTCGCTCTACACACAGACACAGTCAGCAGGTAAATTTTCTGAGATTACAACGAAGTCAGAGACTGTCGAGCAGAAAGCTACGACATCACTTCAACCGTTAAAGTCTGAGAACGTTAGAGACAAGAATGTTTTAAAGATAATCATTGATGATTACTTGAAATCTAAGTCAATAGAAGACCGACGTCGCACAGCTGCAATGTCATTATTTGACAAATATTATGACACAGTTGTTATTGATGATGAAGTCGTAAGAAATATTGTCTGGAGTCTTAAGCGATTTGAATTTGACAACTTATTCTCTTATGGGCCCGGCAATTCAATAAATTTTGATAAACTTAATGGAATAACAGGGATCTTTGGAAAGAACAGATCGGGTAAATCATCTGTGATAGGATCTATTGCATATGCATTATTTAACACATCAGACCGTGGGTCGATGAAAAATTTGCACATCATAAATTCAAATGCAGATGATTGCAAAGCTAAAATAGTCATGTCTGTTGCCGAAGAAGTGTATGAGATTGAGAGGGAGACCAATAAAGTTTTCTCAAAGAAGTCTGATGTGTCTGCTTCAACAAAACTTTCACTTAAGAAGCGTAGCACAGGTGATGTGCTTAAAGACCTAAATGATGAGCAGCGCAGGGAAACAGAGAAGATTGTTAGGAAACTAATAGGCACAGCAGACGATTTCTTCTACACATGTCTTGCGCCGCAAGGCCAGATGAACATGTTCATTAATGAAAAGTCAACAAGTCGCAAACAGATATTAAGTAGATTTCTTGATCTTGAAATATTTGATCTCTATCATGAAAAAGTCAAACAAGACTTATCACCTATTAAGGCGAGTCTCAAGACAACTCAAACGCTGGACGTTCTTGTAAAGAATAGAGATGAATTGATTGAACAGAAAAGTCTGCTTGAAAAAGAAGCAGACAACACAACAACGCTGCTTGATGGCGCAAAAGAAGAGCTACAATCTATCAATAGCCCATCATTAGAAATTATAAATGATGCTGACATCATATCAGCATCGCAAAAAGTGAATCGTCTTGAGAACGAATTGACTGATTTGCAAGACAAGTTAGATGAAAATACTGCTGCAATTAAGGATTTCTTACAAAAGCTCGAGAAGATAGAAGCAGTAAAAAGCACGGTCAGCATAGAAGATTTGAGAAAACAAGAAGAAACTTTAAAAGATCTTGAGATGAAGTTTGCAATCAATACAAAAGATCTTGAAACAAAGAATTCTGATCTTGAAAAGCTTAAAAAGAGAACTAAGATCCTTGACGATATTCCGTGTGGAGACAGCTATCCAACTTGTATCTTTATCAAAGATGCACACCAAGGAAAAAGTCTTATTAAGTCAGAAGAAGAGACACAGGATGCTATTGCAAGGACTCTTGCTATCCTTGCTGACAGGATCAAAGAGATCAACAAAGATGATATCAAGGGAAAGATTGAGAAGATTGGTAAGCTTGCAAGTCTAAGTAATGAGATAATCCAGCAGAAACTGAAGTCTGAATCGAGCATACCGCTGTTTGAAGAGCGAATTTCAACAAAGAAGAACCAGCAATTTGACGCTGTTGAGTCGCTTAAGACACTTCAAAAAAAGAAAGACATTCAAGATAAATCTGGAATTGCAGACCAACACAAAGAATTCATTGCTGCTAAGAATAAAGTCTCGGCACTTGAGCGTGATTTGATCGTTATTGCGTCAAATCGCGGTAGAAATGAAGAAAAGATCAACAACGCAATTAAGCAGATAGAAGAACTAAAAGAGTCTCTTGGAAAGCATGAAGTCTTAACACTTCTTGAGAATGCATTCTCAAAGAAAGGAATACCACAAAGTATTATTGCCAAGTATCTGCCACTAATCAATGCAGAGATCAGCAAAATTCTTACAGGCATATCTGGATTCACAGTCGAGATCGAGTGCGATGAATCAAACAATATTGAAATCTACATTGTCTATGATGAGAAAAAGAGGATTATTGAACTCGGATCAGGAATGGAGAAAATGATTTCTTCAATCGCAATTCGTGTCGCGCTGACCAGCATATCATCACTCCCTAAATCAGACATGTTGATTATCGATGAAGGATTTGGTGCACTCGATGAAAGTAATCTTGAAGCATGCGCACGTTTACTTCAGAATTTAAAGGGTTATTTTAAGAAGATAGTTATTATCTCACATGTTGATGCAATCAAAGATGTTGTTGATAATATGATAGTGATAGAGACTAACGGCGAACGATCAAGAGTAAATTATGAATGACATGAGTCTTTTTTGTGAAGTCTGTGAATTTTCATTAGACTACAGGCATGACCAGACACACTACAAACACTTCAAGTGCTGTAGAAATTGTGCAATGAAATGGGCAGAAGCAAATAGAGAACAGTGGTCTAAGGGTTGGCGCCCACAAGCTGAAGATATTTATAAATATCGAAATGAACGTATTACGTTAGCATTAAATTCTAAAAGGATACAAAATGAACTTTCAACAGATTAACACACTCGGCCAGATTCTTGATACAACTTTTGGAAAATCTTCCACGGGGAAGAGTTCCACGTTTTCAATTAAAACAAAAATGTCTGGCAATGAAATTCACGTGATGTATACGACAATTACAAACATTGTCACAGACAAACCTGCCCGTGATCAAGTACGGGAGCAAGAAAGAATTTCTGAAAAGCTGATTGAAGACTTTATCGCACAAGTAAAGAAAGATTACAAAGTTGCAGCAAATGAAACGTTGAAGCTTAAGAAGGGTGAATCTACCGATGAGATAGAAGTTATTTCTATGTCTTCGTTTAATCCTAAGCGCACCGCGTATTATAGAAGGAGAGCAGTCTATACTGTCAACAACTAATGACTATTGTCAATAAATCAAGACAAGTTTCTGAAATTGTAAAGTGTGGTAAAGATCCAACTTATTTTTTCAATAACTACGTCAAGATCCAGCACCCAACAAAGGGAACAATACCTTTCAAGACATTTCCATTTCAAGATGATTGTGTCAAAGATTTTATCGACAATAGATTCGTTATTGTCGTGAAAGGTAGACAGCTGGGTCTTTCGACACTTGTTGCAGCATACGCAGTATGGCTTGCGTTATTTCAGCGTGACAAGAATATCTTGATTATTGCGACGAAATTGCAAGTCGCGCAGAATTTTATCAAGAAAACCAAAACGATTCTGACTAATTTGCCGCCTTGGCTGATGTTATCACAGGTCACTGCAAATAATAAGCAACTTGTTGAGTTCAGTCATGGATCATCAATTAAGGCGATACCAACGTCAGAAGATGCAGGTCGTTCTGAGGCGTTGTCACTGCTCATTGTCGATGAGGCAGCATGGGTAAGAGATTTCGATACGTTGTGGACAGGCCTGTATCCTACACTGACTACAGGTGGTCGCGCAATTCTTCTATCCACACCTAACGGTGTAGGTGGTCAGTATTACAAGCTGTATAAAGATGCTGAAGCTGAACAGAATGAGTTTAAATCGATCAAGCTTAATTGGGATGTGCATCCTGAGAGAGATCAAGCATGGTTTGATAAGGAGACAAAAAATCTCTCAGGAAGACAGATTGCACAAGAATACTTGTGCGATTTTGCTTCATCTGGTGAAACATTTCTAGGCGATGACGATCTTAAATGGTTGCATTCTATTATCGCAAATCCTATTGAAAGAACAGGATTTGATAGAAATGTCTGGACATGGAAGTATCCGCTATCTGAACACAAATATGTCATGTCTGCAGACATCGCCAGAGGTGATGGAAAAGATTTCTCAGCATTCCAGGTCGTCGATTTAATGACAGGTGAGATTGTCGTTGAGTACAAAGGCAAGATCGCCCCAGATAGATTTGGTGATCTGCTCAATGAATACGGTCTGAAGTATAATAAAGCACTTCTCTGTCCGGAGAATAATAGCTTTGGTTATGCGACTATCATCAGACTTAGAGACCTGAACTATCCTAAGATGTACTACCAGCGTAGCAATGCAGTCTATATTGGTGACTACATACCGCCTGGTGACACAACAACAGCAGGATTTAGCACAAGTGGAAAGTCACGTTCATTAATCCTTACAAAACTTGAAGAGTTGCTTAGAAACAAGCAGCTCATTTCTTATTCATCAAGATTCTATGATGAATTAAAGACGTTTGTCTGGACTGACAATCGTGTTCAAGCAATGAAGGGTGAGAACGATGATCTTGTAATAAGTCTTGCAATAAGCGCATGGTTGTTTGATTCATCCTCAGAATACAACAGAGACTCAGATGTGCTTAATAAGGCAATGCTTGCAAGCATGTCGCTTAAGTCTCAAGAATTCAATGGCATTGCTAATGACATTCTTTCTGGTGCAAGTAAGAAAAAAGTTGAAGCAAAGAAAGATCTTATAAGCGGTCGTTTTCAAACAAGATACAATATACCAGCTGATCTATTATGGATCTACAAGTAGGATAAATGGCAAAGCAAGAAGATAGTGTATTTAGTAGACTTACAAAGTTATTCAGAAGCGGCCCTGTTGTTAAACGCAGAGTTCGTGACTTTGTGCCGAGTACAAAAAATACATCAGCATTTGAGATGTTCAGAAAGACTCAGAGCCATGTATACAGCTCAGCAATGTCTGCATATGGATCTTATGATCGTATGGCAAGATACTCTGACTTCCAAGAAATGGAGTACACACCTGAGATTGCAAGCTCACTTGACATATATGCTGAGGAGTCTGTTGCGCCTGATGAGATGGGTAATGTTCTGCACATTTACTCAGAGAACCCAAGCGTTAATAAGATCCTAAATGAGTTGTTTTATGATACGCTAAATGTCAATTTTAACCTGACTGCGTGGGTCAGGAATATGTGTAAATACGGTGATTTCTTCCTGTTCAATGATGTTTCACCAGAACTCGGCGTAATCAATGTGTACCCAATTTCAGTCAATGAGATTGAGCGAGAAGAGGGTTTCGATAAAGATGACCCGCTAGCTGTTAGATTTCGCTGGATGACACAAGGAAACCAGATCCTTGAGAATTGGCAGGTCTCGCATTTTAGAATATTAGGTAATGATGCTTTCCTTCCTTATGGAACATCTGTTCTTGAAGCCGCGAGAAGAATCTGGCGTCAGCTAATTCTTGTTGAAGATGCAATGTTGGTTTACAGAATTGTTAGAGCACCTGATCGTCGTGTCTTTTACATCGATGTAGGAAATATCCCACCTGAAGAAATTCCTAATTACATGGAACAAGCACAGGCGCAGCTTAAGAAGAATCAAGTTGTTGACAAGAATACAGGAAGAGTTGATCTACGTTACAATCCGCTGTCTGTTGATGAAGACTATTTCTTGCCTGTTCGAGGCTCTGCAACAGGGACAAAGATTGACACATTGACTGGTGGACAAAATACTGCTGCAGTTGAAGATGTTCAATACATCCAGAAAAAGCTATTTGCTGCCTTAAAGATACCCAAGGCATATCTTGGATATGATGAAGGCCTTGGTGCTAAAGCAACACTTTCGCAAGAAGACATTAGGTTTTCACGATCGATCAATAGAATTCAGCGGACAATTCTCTCTGAGCTTAATAAGATTGCAATAATTCATCTTCACACGCACGGATTTACTGGAGAGGATCTTCTAGATTTTGAGTTAAAACTTACAAATCCTTCAACGATAGCACAGCAACAAAAGCTAGAACTTTTTAACACAAAATTCACAATAGCACAATCAGCGAATGGCGTGACAGGTCTTGTTGATAAGAATTGGGTTAGAAAGAACGTCTTTATGATGTCTGATGATGAAATCAAAGAGATTGAAAAGGGTCTATTGAAAGACAAGGCAATGGAACTTAAGATTGAAGCTGTCAAACTGCCAGAAATTCCTGGATCTGCTCCAAATGCAGATCTAAGCGCAGTAATACCTGATAGTTCTTCACCTGGACCTGGACCTGAGTCTGGACCGCCGCCCGATACAAGCCCCACAGATCTATCAGGTGGTCAGCAGACATTAGGCGAAGTTGATGATGACTCATTTTTTAATAACGAAGAAGCAATTAATAAGAGAAGCTACGTACCTTATCCGATTAGGCCTACACAAAATCTATCTCTTAAAAAGAGCTTGCTTGGAGAGACAGCACCTGGACCTAACTACGTAGAGAGAGAGAAGAAAAACAAACCTAGAAGAAAAAATCCGCTTAATCAAGACACAGATCATGCAAAGCTTGTATCACATAGCAAGTCAAAGCAGAGCGATTCAATATCACATCCTTTTGGAAATAAGCAGGATCTTATAAATCCTTTCAAAAATCCGATGTCAGAGAATGACGATGACGATGTTGATGAATACTTAGAACAACGACAAATTTTTGGTGATATGAGGCTTTCTGAGATTCAATCAATTGTGAAACAACTCAAGAATGCTAATAGAAAGATCTCTGAGTCAGAAAATACATCAGGGGATGAAGATGAGTCATAATAAGAAACGTAACGTTGGAATAATCTATGAACTTCTAGTTCGGGCAATTTCTGCGTACCTCATTGAAAATGATAAACCTCGAGCACAAATTGCTCTAAATGTCTTGACAACGCACTACAGTAAGAATACTGAGCTCTACAAGGAGTTCAGATTATTTAATGCGCTTGCAAAGACAACAGTTAAAGACACATCGATCGCAGCAGCAATTCTAACAGAGTCTAGAGCGGCTTCACGTAGATTTGATGCTGCAAAACTAGATGTTGAAAAATCTTCTCTTATCAAGGAGATCAATTACAGTCTTGCAGATGATAAATTCTATAGACGCAGTGTACCTGATTATAGAGTTTATGCATCAATACAGACGCTATTGAATGAATGGCGTCAAGGTGATAGATCAAATCTATCTGAAGTTGTTGTCATAGAATCAACACTGATTGAATGGCTAACTGCAGAGAAGAAAGAAGTAGAGACTGAGCCTGACGTTGATCGTAATATTGACTCATTAGTTGTCAAGATAATGAATGAAAAATTCAACAAGAAATATAATGATAAGCTAACAAATGAGCAAAAAGATCTGATTAACGACTATGTCTTCTCAGTTCAAAATGACAACAGCGAATCAATTATATTCAAAGCACTGATGATAAAGAAAGAAGCAACACAGGCGCTTGGCGAACTTAAGAAGACTGAGACTAATCATGTCGTGCTTGAAAAAGCTGAGGTTGTTTCAAATAAGCTGGCACAGCTTACATTTGAATCAATAGATGATGATAAGCTTTCACAATTAATGACAATTACACAACTAATCAGGGAATTAAAGGGGGCATAATGTCAATGACATTGCTTAAAGAGTGGACAGCGCTCAAATATAGCACGGCTCTTGTTAGAGAATCAAGAGACATGAATGGCGGAAAAATAATGCTTAAAGGTGTTATTCAACGCGCAGATACACTAAACCAAAATGGAAGAATTTATCCTCGAGGAATACTTGAGAGAGAGATTATCAACTATCAGAAGTTTATTAGAGAGAATCGTGCGTTAGGTGAATGTGATCACCCAGACACATCTGTTGTTGAGTTAAAAAATGCATCACATCTTGTAAAAGAAGCAAAAATGGACGGTGATGACGTTTTTGGTGTAATTGAGCTACTCGACACCCCAAGCGGAAAAATTCTTCAAAGCTTAGTAGAATCAGGCGTGACGCTTGGAATCTCATCAAGAGGCGTCGGATCTACAAAACAACAAGGAAGTGCGCTAATTGTCCAGGATGACTTTCAGCTCATCTGTTTTGATATAGTGTCTGAGCCTTCAACACCTGGTGCATTCATCAATGAATCAAAAAACATTAATGTCCGCGATCTAAATAAGACGTTTAATCGTTCAGACAGAATTGATAGAATTTTCAATAACATAATTGCATGGAAATAATATGAAGTTATCAAGAGATGAACTCAAGAGCATTGTCAAAGAGTGTCTTGTTGAGATATTGTCTGAGGGAATTGTTGGAACAAAGCAACAACTCGATGAAAATCGTAAAGATAATTTTTCATCGCAGCCACAAAGACTGCAATCAACTCAAAATGTAAGATCTAACGTTGCTGATAAAATTAGTTTTCTTCCAAAGAATAATCAAAATTCTTCTATGCAACAACCAAGAGTAAACAGACAAGCAATAAACGAAGCATCATCTGACCCTATGATCCAAGCAATGCTTGCAGACACAGCACTTCGTGGAACTCCAATAATGGAAGACAACAGGCGTGGTGCTGAATCTATGATAGCAGTGCAAGGTGATGTTGCTGCAAAAGCTATGCTTAGAAGCGATCCAACAGATATTTTTGCTGAGTCTGCATCTAAATGGGCTACTTTAGCTTTTTCTGATAAAAAGTTAGGTGCATGATGTCAAATTCAATGAACGGCATACTTATATTTTGAACCCTTTAATCTTACTAGGAGAATTAAATGTCATCTGTTAAACTCACACCCGAACTTCTCAAGAGAATGGTGCTTCAAGAGAAGAAGAAACTTGAAAGCAAGAAGTCACCTATGATGGACAAGGCAGCACTCAAAGACATGCACATGGACATGGATGAGGGAGATTGGAGTTCACCTCCTCCTCACGCTGTTAAGCGCACACATGCCACAAGCAACAAAGTCAAGCAAGACGGCAATGGAGCCGGTGATGTGGCACAATACAAGACTCTCAAGAAGCTTGAAGAGTCGCTCATTGCTAGACTTGAGCAAATTCGTGAGAACAAGCAGATTCTTCGCGACAGAATTATCGCTAGACGCTAATTCAGTAAGTTTCCAAAGATTGTAAGGAGGATCTCATGTCATCAATGAAGACTGCGACTGTTGAGCCTGATGGTGGGTCTCGTCCCACTGCAGGCCCGGGTAGTAGAAGCGACACGAATCTAAAAGCAATTTTTTCTACTTCACCGTTGTACAATGAGTACAATGCAGTAACTGTGCAGAATGCAGGCCTGTCTGTACTGAATGGTGCAGGCGGCCCGGGCGATAGCATACCCAATATCGGAATAAGCGTTGGATCTATTAGTGACTCAACAGCTTATTACGGTTTTCCAAGTGCTGTCAATCTTAATTTTCTTGGAGCACCTGATATTGAGAATGAAGTTGTCACTGGCGGTGAAGGTCTTCCTGCATCGCCTTATGTGCCTAATCTCGCCTCATCACCAAATGCAAGTGATCCACTATCACAACCTGCGTATACCGGTGAGTTGCCTCGAAGAGGAAATCAATACGGATCAGGGCTTGGTTCGGCAGTTGGCCCTGCAGAAACATCCACAGGAATAGCAAGTCAGACTCTTGGGACATACATCTCTGGCAAGTCTTATCTTGGTAGTGTTGGGGCATATAACCCATCATGATGCGTACTGTCTTTAATCCATCTGGTGATAGAAATACCGGTGCAGGTTACGGAACAACAAAAGCAAAATTCTCAGGAAAAGATTATCCAGCACCTTCAACATATCCATATGATGAACCTGTTGAAGAACTGTTTGACTTTACTGATGAAGACGCTGAGTCATTTGATGCAATAGCAAAGAAAATAGACATGTCGAATATCGCAAAGCAAGCTACGACAGGTCGGACAGACAGAGGATCTTTTACAAAGATGAGACTGGATTTAAGTGAAGCGGCTAGCGATTCACACATCATGACAGGCATGGTGCCATTCCCATTCTCATCTTTGTATAAGAAATTCTCTGGACCTGCAGCAGGTGGTGTTAGCTCAGCGGCTGTATACAAGACAGGTCCTGGACACAATAAATTTGGAACTGTTCGCGGTTGGTCACAAGCACCAAACACAAATGTTGTAGGTGATATGCTGACAATCACAAATTTACATGACATGATTGATCCTGGAATCAGGTCAATTGCAAAGTCTAACCTGATGATAAAAATAGCACAGCAAGAATCAGACTAACAGCATATTTAAGATTCGTACAGGAGAGTTAATGTCAAAATCGCTTTTCGAGGAAGCAATTGCAGATGCAAAGCAACTGCGCTCTGTTGCTGAGCAGAATGCAAAGAATGCTATCATTGAAGCGGTGACACCAAAGATAAAAGAGTTTATCGAGAAAGAACTTGCAGGAGAAGCAACTTCGCTGAATGACTCTAATAACTTTCTTATGTCGTCTCTAAGTGAAAATGATGAAGATGAAGATGAAGCTGTATTGATTTCAAAAAAATCGAAGCCTCAAGTCAAAGAAGTTCAAGAAGAAGATGAAGTCGAATTAAATGAGACTGCGCTCAAGTCACTTGTTGACCTTCTTGGCACAAAAAAGATGTCAGAAAATGATAGACTTCGTGAAGCTTTCAATATGCTTTCTGAAGACGAGCAAGACTCTGTTCTTGAACTAGTCAAAGGAACAATGCACACTGACGATAATGAGGGTGTGTATGAAATTGATCTTAAACCAAAAAATTCTAAAAAAATGACGAAATCGTCAGGAGACAACATGAAGAAAGAAACACTCTATGAGCTTGATTTTGACGATCTCAATGAAGACAAGATCACGATAGACTTTGGCAAAGATGTCAAATTCGATCGTGAGAATCCGTATTCTGTGATCGTTGATGATTCTGAAGAAGAAGACGAGGACGTGACTCTTGAGGAGCCACCCGAAGAAGAAGAATCAGAAGACATGGATGACATGGGTGATATGGACGCAGAGCTTCCTCCCATGGAAGATGAAGAGCCTCCTGCAGCAGCTGAAGGCAGAATGTTTGAGATTGATGAAGCAATGCTCCGTAGAGAGCTTCTTCGTCTCCGTGAAGGAAAGGCATCAAAATCTAACAAAAATTCACCACACGCAAGAGCAGCTGCAAAAGCTTTCGGCGATGGTGACCTTAAAGACATGGATGAAATTGTTCTTAACAAGTTCTCCCAGCTTAAGGAATCACGTAATAATGAGGTCCGCAAAAATCGAGTCCTCCAGCAGCAGCTCAATGAATACAGGAACGCAATTGAAACGCTCCGTGAGCAACTTTCAGAGCTTAATCTCTTTAATGCTAAACTTCTCTACGTCAACAAATTGACACAGAACAAAGACGTTACTACATCGCAACGTCGTGCTGTTGTCGAGGCCCTTGACGGAGCTAAGAACCTTAGAGAGGCAAAGCTTCTTTACAAGAGTCTATCTGAGTCGCTAGATAAGAGCAATTCCGCATCTTTGAACGAATCAGCACGTAGACTCTCACCCGGTCATGCATCACGTCCAATAACATCAGGTGGCTCAAAGAGACTCGATGAGTCAACTGCCCTTGATCGTTGGTCGGTGCTAGCCGGTCTTAAGTAATCAACAGGAGTAATTAAATGTCAAAGACATTCTCTCTCAATACTCTCACTGAAGGTATCAGTGAACGTAACAATGGCGCCGAAGGTCAACGCCTTGTCGAAAAGTGGACACGTACCGGACTGCTCCGCGGTCTTGAGAACACAAAGCGTGACAATATGGCACGTCTTCTCGAGAACCAAGCAGCTCAGGTTCTTCGTGAGTCTAACAGCCTTTCGACTGGTGGCGGCAATCTGGCATCGAGTGGTGACCTTCGTGGTTTCACCTCGATCGCTTTCCCGATCGTCCGCAGAGTCTTCGGCGGCCTTGTTGCCAATGAGCTCGTGTCAATCCAGCCGATGAGCCTGCCTTCAGGCCTGCTCTTCTACCTAGATTACACCTACGGTACCAACGTCGGTGGTGACTCATCAATAATTGATGGCTCTTCAACACATGCGCAGACCTTCACAGCAGGTCAGTCAATCTATAATCTTCCTACCGGTAAGGGCATCCAAAGCGGATCGCTTGCTGTTGGCGGTCAATACGATCTGGCTGGTACATCCTACTCCAAGGTTCACCAGACTGCGACTCTGTCACTGCTTGCATCAGGTTCGTATCGCACCGGAAATACCATAGTCGCAGGTCAGACTGCTTTTGCTACTGGTACAGACGGTCGTTACCTCCAGTTCGATCCTGCTATCACCAATGCTATTGAGTCCAATACCTCAGGTCCTGGCGCAGTAAATGGTGATGGCTCTTATTCGTTCCTTATAGTTGATCTCGCTGCATTGACAACATTCGACACAACTCAGGCAAAAGACTTCAGCGTCTATTCAGCTGCTGTAGTTCGTTCTGAAGTCGGACTTGGCAGAGTGGCGAATACGATCCAAGGTGGTTCAGGCCTCCTTAACGTTCGTCGTCTCAACCAGCTTGGTACGTTCGCGAATGGTGTCTTTACGCCCAATGCACTTGCAACTGCCAACACCGCTGGTGTCTCAATGCTTTGCGTCGTGTCAGGCGTTCTCGCAGCTCCATCATCACCTACAGCAGGAACAGGCCCGGCCAAGAACCTTACCGGTTCATTTGCCATCGCCGACTCTTTCTCAGCTGATGCTACCGGTGGCGATACCTTGGTGATCCCAAGCTTTGAGTCGAACTTCGGATCGTCTCCTAGCCCACTGATTCCTGAGATCGACATCAAGATCGAGAGCATTGCCGTGACTGCAACGACTCGTAAGCTGCGCGCTCGCTGGTCGCCGGAATTGGCACAGGACCTCAATGCATACCACTCGTTGGATGCAGAGGTCGAGCTCACCCAGATCTTGAGCGAGCAAATCGCCCTCGAGTTGGACAGAGAAATCCTCAATGACCTGCTCACACAGGCCAATGGTGCCAATTTCTTCTGGTCACGTTCACCGGGTAAGTTCATCAACAAGGTGACCGGCTCAGAAGTCGTTCGTGCTTCTTCGCTCAATCCTGGACCGAACTTTACCGGCACTGTCCGCGAGTGGTACGAGACGTTGATCGAGACCATCATAGACGTGGCGAATGAGATCCACAGGAAGACCCTTAGAGGTTCGGCTAACTTTATCGTGGTTTCACCCGATATTGCAACCATCCTTGAGGCCTCTGTGCTCTACAAGCCCAGCTACAGCCTCGATGGTCAAGGCCAAGTTGGTTCAAGCTTCTCGATCGGTGCAACTCCTATCGGCAGCCTCTCCAACCGGTTCACGGTGTACAAGGATCCTTACTTCCCCAGAAATAAGATCCTCGTCGGCTACAAGGGTGGATCTTACCTGGAAACAGGTTATGTCTACGCTCCGTACGTTCCCTTGATTGTCACGCCTACCATCTTTGCGCCTGAGGACTTCACCCCGAGAAAGGGTGTCATGACTCGCTACGGCAAGAAGATGGTTCGCTCGGACTTCTACGGTACAGTCACCTGCCTCGACCTCAACATCATCTGATGCAGGTCATGTCACTGACTTAAATCAGTGACATTAAATCAGCGGCGCCCCTAAAAAGGCGCCGCTTTTTTTTGTGTGTTGATATATAGAATCAAGCTCAATTAAAGACGATCATATGACCTATCTTATGATTGAGCTCAATCTAACAAATAAACAAGGAGATTAAATGCCAAAGCTTACTTATGATTCTACAAGAGGCCTTATACAAGAGACAGGCTCAGGTATCACACTTAATGCAGATGTGATCACATTCAGCACGTTGCCTTCATCTGCAGTGCAAGCAGTGACTGCAGATTCTGCAATCACATCAGGTGGTGTCTATACGATCGCATCGTCAGGCGCGCTGACAATTACCGTTCCGCCGCCAAGCTCACTCCCTGGTGCGACTCTGATCTTTAGATCATTGTCAGCTCATACACACAAGATCACAGGATCAGCTGCAGCAGGTCCTAATATCTTCGCAGGACACCCAGGCGCAATTCCCGCAAACTCAGGTCAGAGAATCACTTTTCCTGCAACTGTAGGAACTTCTGTCTCACTGATCTCTGATGGTCTCAGTTACTGCGTCGCAGCAACATCAGGAACACTGACAATCACCGATCCCTAACATCGACTGATCTTTAGCAAGGGGCAAGTATGCATTCGCATCTTGCCCCCTGTCTTTTTGCAGATATGTGATATTTAGCTTAAACGACTGGAGAAAAAATGGCAGTTAGACCACTTACATTAGAAGAGTTGGCACACATCAAACGAGGCAATGAGAAAGAAGCAAGAAGGAAGCGTGAAGCTGCCGAAAGAGAGCATGCTCATCATGCTGCAGAGCAAGTAAAGAAGCTTGCCGTTGCTGTTATAGATCAACTTATTCCTGATGTCTCTGTAGACGTCACGGTAGATGCATCTGTGACAATAGGCGATGTTGCAGACACAGCCAGAGGATTCAAGCGTAGAAAGCAGTAAATGCTTGATGAGGTCAAAGGAATGCAACAGAAGATGACCAGTTTGATTCTGTTGCATTCCTTTGACTTTTCTATAGGTTACTATGGTTTCTGGAAGATCGTTCAACAGGAGCAATCTGGTGGATAAAGAAGTTTATTATAGATCGCATTCAGCTGCTTGGATTACGCCTGAAGGAAGATTTATTCCACTCGGTGAAGACTCAATACATGACGATTACACGTCAAATTTTGGTATCCAGCGTTTTATTGGTCTTTATGATTCTGGAAAAGCATCAAGAATCGCAATCAATATGGGCTATGCAAAAGTTTCTAGTCTATTATCAATCTCAATAGATAAAATACGCGGAAACGACCCAAGACTCACGGCAATGGCGCAGTTTGTCGCTGAAGGAATTGTAGAATTTCATGATAGCAAGTTGTTGCCTTTTTGGATGCAAGAAAAATACAAACGCATGTCACCTTTATCGTTGCCAGTTTCCATCATTCTTGGCAATGGTGACATTGATCAAATGACGGCGGAAGAATTGATCTTCAGTTACGGGCCTCAAGAAACACAAGATCGTGTAAAAGCTGTCTTTAATCGTGTAAAAGCTGTCTTTATGATGAATGAAAACTTAATTCGTCAGCTGATCCAAGAGACTATCAAACGCATGGGTGATGAATGGGCAGTCTATCCGAAGAAGGGCGGCAAACGCCTCGGTACACACAAGTCAAAAGCCTCAGCACTGCGTCAATTACGTGCTATTGAGATCTCTAAATCAAAGCACTGATTATAGAATGTGATAGTTATTGTAAGGTGGTGAGATGTCTACCTTTGTAACTACGTTAAATCCTACACCTTTTGGAATCTACGACGCAGATACGTCATTCCGGACTGATGCTGATAAGATGGTTGTATTTGTCAAACGCAAATTAGGTGATGACATCTTAAGCGTAGAATTGACAAAAAAGCAGATATGGGCAAATCTTGAAGAATCATGCTTTGAGTATAGCAACATATTAAACCAATATCAGGCAAAGTCAACCCTGCTTAATTACCTGGGTTATTCAACAGGATCACAGGCAGGATTAGAAGCAGCATTTCCAAGAGAAAACCTTGAGTATCTTGCACGATTTGCTGATCCTTACGCATCTGAGGCAGGTATCGGCGGATCATACAATATGCCATCAGGATCAATCGAGTTAATACCGGGTCAGCAAGATTACGACTTGTACACGGAATTAAAAGATTCAACTGGCGCGGCTCTCTACCAATCAGCAGCAAATGCGACGCCAAAATCGAAGATGAGAATTGTAGAAGTATTTCACTTCAATCCGCAGGCAGCCTATCGATTCTTTGATACAACATCAGCTGTCAACTATCTAAATAATGAATTTAGCTTTGAGTCTTTTACACCAGAAACGATCTTCTATGTTTTGCCTGTGTTTGAAGACATCTTAAGGGCAGGTCAGTTAGATCTCTCTAATAGAGTTAGGCGATCAAATTACTCATACAAGGTTGTTGGAACAAAGATAAGAATCTTTCCTGTTCCGACACTTACAGCGACTGTAACTAAACATCTCTTTGTTAGAGTCAAATTCTGGCAAAATCCAGTAAACCCAAGCTTTCAAGATCAGACAATTTACGGTGTAAACAATCTGTCAAATGTCCCCTTCGGAAATCTGACTTATGCAAGAATAAATAGCATGGGCTTGCAATGGATAAGACAATACACGCTTGCTCTGTCAATGGAACAGCTAGGAATGATCAGAAGCAAATTCGCATCTGTTCCTATTCCAGGCGGAACAGTGACGTTGAACGGCGGCGATCTTCAGTCAAAAGGGCGTGAAGATAAAAAAGAGCTGGTTACAAAACTTAAAGAAATGCTCGAGACACTTACATACGACAAACTTATTGAAGGTGCTGCAACTAGAGCAGAAAATCTTACAAAGCAACTATCAAAAATTCCAATGCCTAACGGTAAAGCAATCTTTACAGGATAAGACACTAAATGGCTAGATTGTTCATCACAGAGCGAGAGATCAATTTCATCAATGACCTTGGCAAAGAACTTGTCAAAGATGTTGCTGGGCAAAAGATATATTACTTCTCTGTCAATAACATTAAATCAAACGTGCATGATGTGTACGAGGAGTCTGCTGACAAGATATTCGAGAATCCTATTGAGATCGATGCATTCGTCAAATACTCGCCTCAAGATGTCAGAACAAATCGATTTGGATCAGAAGAATACTACTCAATAGAGTGTTATGTCCAGTCACGTGATCTTCTTGACAAAGGCATTGATGTTCATGAAGGTGATTTCTTTAGTTACGGCGACACATTCTTTGAAGTCATCAAGTCACCTAGAACAGATGTAATTTTTGGCCAAATCGAGCATAAGGCGTACATCACAATCACAGGCAAGCAGTCAAGAAAAGGACAGTTTGTCGCGAAGGTCTTTGGCCCAACATCAGAAGTATACTCAGACCCAGACGCTGTTCAGACAACGTTTGTCCAACAACGTGGTTATTCTGAGAATCGATTAGGCGTGACAGGTGACGTGAGACAATTGCAGAAGAACGGTGTACTCGACGCTCCTCTTACAGGACCTGCAGAAGTTTCTCCTGCAGGTGATCCTGAAGGTGTCGGATCTTCTTTCTATGATGAGAGTTAAAAATGCCTATCAAAGAAGTTCTTAAGAAAGGCTATGAAGGCTTTAACGTACCTGATGATTTCAAAATACCGCCTTGCGGTATTGAAGATGTCGACCGTGCTGTATTTGAACTTTTTGATAAGCGGCTTGCTTTTGAAGTCAAAGTTAATGAGCAAACAACAAAAGTTCCTGTTGTTTTCGCAGCAGGCGAGCGGTTTGCATTAACTAAAAGATTGAAGCCAATCAGAGATAAAAATAATGCATTGGTTCTGCCTCTTATTGCGTTGAAAAGAACAAGCATCGGTCATAAGAATGAAGCTGAGGTAGGCGGAACAGCAATAGCATTTAGACAATCTGCTGATTATGTAATTAAAAAGAGATTGTCAGAATCTGATAGAAATTACCAGAATATCATAAACAAGCTTTCAATCAAAAATCAAGATAATGTCACTGCAAGATCACATTTTATTGAACGTGAAACATCACCTGGAAAGTTTTCATTTCCAGATACACTTGCATCGAGACGGAATGGACCTGCAATTGCTTATGGATCTGGTAGACTCGCAACGCCTCTTGATAATGCAAATCTAGGGCAGAATATTTTTGAGATCATTACTATTCCATATCCGCAATTTATTGGAATGACTTATAACGTTGTTTTTTGGACTCAGTACATGATCCAAATGAACCAGCTTCTTGAAACAATGATGATGAAATTTGACGGTCAAGGCCATGAATTTCAAATCACAACAAGCAAAGGCTATAAATTCACTGCATTTGTTCAAGGACCTTTTGGCAATAATGACAACTTCGACAATTACACAGATGAAGAGCGCATCATCAAATACAGCTTTGACATCAAAGTTCCTGCATACATTATTGCGCCGAATCACCCAGGTTTAGCATCACCGTTCAGGACATTTCAGTCTGCGCCTGAGATCAATTTTGGAATTTACGACTCAAGAACACAAATCGCTGAAGAACCGCCTATTCCAGGCGCTGATGCACGTCTCAATAAGTTCATTTTGTCTGATGTCACGCATCTTGATGAAAATGGAAACCCACATCTAGAACGAGGTGAAGACTTGGTCAAAGCAATTGTTTCTACAAACAAGAAGAAAGAGTACCAAAGCATCATATATACAGATATTAAAGCCGGCGAACAGGTCATCCCAGCACGTAAGGTGACTTTTACTGAAGACGAGAAGATTTAACAGCGTTTCTTCGTAGTGATGGGATATTTATAAACAAAGTGTAAGTGGAGAAACAATGGCAGAAACAATTTATCGATCTCCTGGATTTTTTGACAGAGAGATAGACCTATCTTCTCCGTCGCCTGTAATCATAACAACGACACCTGCAGGTGTTGTAGGTCCTAGTCCAGTTGGACCAGCATTTATACCAGTGACAGTATCCTCTCTCTCAGAGTTTAAAGAGAAGTTTATTGGAACATCTAACGACCGTTATGACACATATTACGCGGCACAAGAATTCCTTAGATACGGTCAAGCGTTAACATTCGTAAGAACACTTGGAATTGGTGCAAATAGCACTGTAGGTGATATCACAACAACTCTTGCACAAGGCACAGCAAGAGGTGCTGGGTTTGTAATCACAGGCTCGACAAATCAAAACTTGAAAGCACAAGGTGCAGTTCAGTTTCTTGTTGCAAATCATGTTGTTAATAAGACAGTAAACGGATCATATCCTATATTCATCGATAATCAGAGCTTCTCGACATTAACATCAGGTGGGAATGCAAAGATGGTCAGAGCAGTCTTGCTCTTTCCAACTGGATCTTGCGCACAGATCTTAAGCCATAATGAGAACTACTCGCCTGCAAATGTTGTTGACGATGCAGCAACAATTCAGAGCACATCTACAGCTACTAATTACAATACATTCAAGCTTGTCATCTCATCTTCATCGCCTGGATTTGGCACCGCAGATGGTTATACAGGCATCAAGATCTTCACTGCTTCTCTTGATCCTGCAAGCAATGCTTATGTTGGTAAGATACTGAATACAGAACCTGCCTTGTTCCAGACACAACAACATTTGCTCTATTTTGATCTCGCAGTTGAGAATGAACTTGCATATGTTTCGTCTGCAACTGATAGTGTTGGTTTATTATCAGGTTCGACCAAGACATCAACAAACTCAGCACTCGCATCGCAGACATTTATAGATGCATTTGGAAGATTTGATACTCGTTACAAAGCAGCAAGAACCACAAGCTTTATCTCGCAACCATTCGGTGGTCAAGAGTATGATCTATTCCACTTCGAGACAATGGGTGATGGTGCTGCTACAAACCAACTTTACAAAGTTTCAATTGCAAATCTTAGGCGTTCAACAGATCCACAGAATCCTTACGGAACTTTTACTGTACAAGTAAGAGACTTCTACGATGATGACAAGAATCCTAACGTACTTGAGCAATACCCGAATTGCTCACTTAACCTCGATGATGCAAATTTCGTTGGTAAGTTAATTGGTGACAAGAAAATCTTCTACAACTTTGACGCAGCTAATTCTTTGGATAGAAACTTTGTCTCATCTGGACAATATCCAAACGTCTCAACACGTGTAAGAATTGTTCTTGGTGATGATCTCATAAACAACAACATCCCAAAGACATCGCTTCCATTTGGTTTTAGAGGTATGCCGTCGCAGAAGTACACGTCAGCGCTCAAAGACTCTGACGATGGTTCAGATCGTTCTAATGGTCCTATCTTAAGCAATCGTCTGATAGGAACACTCGCAGGTTCTGCACAGTCATTGACTTCTTCAATTGCACCTCCTGTTCCGCTTCGGTACAAAGTGACACAAGGCGCAGTGAATTCTTCCCCTGCATTCACAGGGTCTGCAGGAACGCAGGAATTTGCTGATGCAAGCCTCTACTGGGGTGTCAAATACGATCTATTCCCATCAACAACAAGTTTCTTAGGCGAATCAGCAGTCTATCAGCCTAACACACCAGGAGCAATCAATCCGCTGATCACATCATTGGCAAAATTTGCAGGAATAGAGAAACTCGATGTTGTTACGACAGGTTCTGCATTAGACAAGATGAACAACAACAAGTTTACACTTTCAAGAGTCTCGCTCTATAACTCCAAGGGTACTGGAACAGCGCTGGCGGCAGCAGTCAATAATCTGACAGGAACGCTTGACCAGCACATGGTAAATGCAATCTACGTCAGAAATAGAGATCCTGATGTGAATGATGGAACGATCTCTGACGGCAATCAGCTAGGCTCAGTTGGAACAATTGCAGGAAGGTTGACTTTTGGAACGATGGCGTTGATCGCATCGTCTTCGATATTCAATAGATTCTCACCTTTCATGAAGTTTACTAACATGTTCTATGGCGGCTTTGACGGACTCAACATCCTCGACTCAGACATGGCCAACATGAATGATAAGTCAACTTCATCTGAGTTTGGTGGTAAGGCAGCGACAAGTCTGAATATTGGTCTTAACACAACAGCAAACATCTTCGCTGCAGGAACATCTAATTCATTGATTAACTCGTATCGTGCCGGTGCAGACATTATCACAAATCCAGGCGTTTCTAATGTCAATATTGTCACAATTCCAGGCATTAGAGACAAGCTGATTACAGATTACGCATCGACGACAACAAAGAACTATGCACGAGCTATCTACCTGATGGATATTCCAACATACACAGATTCTGGGACAAGAATCTTCGATAAGGTAACGATACCCGATGTGACATACACAATCAGACAATTCTCAGGTAGAGGAATCAACAACAATTATGTTGCAACATACTTCCCAGATGCATCAATTTTTGATGAATCATCAATGACGTCAGCTGGTAAACGTATGAGGGTTCCTTCTTCTGTCATTGCTTTGGGTGCACTTGCACAAAATGACTCAAAGACATATCCGTGGTATGCACCTGCAGGATTTAATCGAGCAGCACTATCGAATGTTGTGAATCTTGCGGTCAGGCTCTCAAGCGCCGATAGAGACAGTCTCTATGATGCTCGAATCAATCCAATTACATCATTTCCTGGTCTTGGATTTGTAATCTTTGGTCAAAAGACATTGCAGATTGCACGTTCAGCACTTGATCGTGTCAATGTTAGAAGGTTGTTATTGGAACTTGCAAGAATTGTCACCAACATAGGTCTACAGTTTGTGTTTGAACCAAATACATCAGCTACTAGAGCAAGATTCGTGGGTCAATTGACACCGCAATTTGCGACAATCCAGTCACAAAGTGGTGTTGATAGTTTCCAAATAGTAATGGATGACTCTAATAATACACAACAAGACATCGAGGCAAATAAGCTCAACGGAAGGATCATCATAGTTCCTACAAAAGCAGTTGAGTTTATTGCAATCGATTTTATTATTACAAACTCCGGCGTCGAGTTTGTCTGATATTTAGATCTAAGAGGTTGATCGAATGCCAACACTATCTTATCCTAGCGTCTCTATCACAGAGATCGACAGATCTGCAACGTCAACTCGTTCCAATACAGGTGTCCCTGCAGGTGTAATTGGTACTTCTGATAGTGGACCTGCGTATGTTCCACTAACATTTAGCACTTACCAGAATATGACTAATATTTTCGGCCTTAGCGGCGGAAGATTTGGTCCTGTCGCAGTCAGTTTGTGGCTATCAAATGGCGCAAATGCAAATGCAACATATCTTCGTGTGCTTGGTGCAGGTGATGGAACAAAACGATCGACATCTACAGGAGCTGTAAATCGTGCAGGCTTTGTCGTTGGTGAACAGCAAGTAGGCGCCGCAGGAATAGTTGCTGCAAATCTCAATGCAAATTCAGGCGGAATCCTTGGAATGACATATTTCCTTGGATGCTATATGTCTGAGTCTGCAGGATCAACATATTTCTCATCTGCAGGCATTCAAGATTCAGCAAAAGCAATGCCGATCATCAGAGGAATCTTGATGACACCTTCCGGTGTCTCACTTTCTCTATCAGGAAACTACACGACCACCGCGCTTAATCAGCCTTCTGCAATTGCTACAGCAAATGCAGGAATTTCTGGTTCATATGATTTTACAACAAGCACATTTGTTATGTTGCTCAATGGTCATATCAACAATCCTGCCGAGCAGTCAGTCAACGTCATTACAGCATCATTTAATCCATCATCACCTGCATACCTGCCAAATGTGCTTAATACAAATCCGTTCGATTACCAGAAGAAAGGTCATTATCTCTACACGTGGTATGACGTCTCAGAGCAAGTTGCCGCTGTAACAGGCACAAACATTTTAGCAACACCGTACACACAAAATGATGTTAACAAACAAGATGTTGTATTCGTTACATCGTCTTCGATCGGTAGAAATACATCAAATGCATCTACACCTAACTTCGAGCAATTCAGCGAGAGATACACACATCCTAAATCACCATTTGTCACCTCGCAAAACTACGGTGGGCCAAAATACAACTTGTTTAGAATTCATGCGCTTGCTGACGGTGTGTCATTAAGCGATGATTACCAACTAAGCACATTAAAGAATTACAAGATCACTATCGGAAACATTATTCCGGGTGCAAATGCTAATTCATATTCTCAATTTGATCTTGAAGTTCGTCCATTTGATCTTCCAGACGGTTCTGCTAATCCTCTTCCTGGATCATACTTTGCAGGACTTACGCTTGATCCTAATTCTGATAATTACATCGCTTCAAGAATTGGTGACCAAAATATCTACTTTGATTTTGACCGTGCAAATGGCAGCCAGAAGATTGCTATTGTAGGAGACTACCCTGTAGCGAATAACTACATCAGAATCGAGCTATCGACCGACCAGATTGCAGGAAATGTACCTGCTGATGCAGTTCCAGCAGGTTATAGAGGTTACGGTTATCTCTTTACGTCAGGTAGCAGTCTTACAACTTTTAGTGCTCTAGATCTTAACTTTGCAGCAAATCAGTATGAAGTCTTAAGACGCGCTGTGATACCTCCTGTTCCAACACGTCAGTCAATATCTGATGGAATTGCACCTTCGGCTATTCTTAATACAGATTACACGTGGGGATCAAAGTTTGAGAGCATCACAAGCCTCAGTGAACAAAATGCAGAGACAACCTTTAATAAGTCAGTTCTTAATTTTGCAAAATTCTTTCCAAGTTACGACGTAACTGGCAAAAAATTCTTTATTGAGAACACTGCAGAATCTGATACATTTGAGAACAACATATTCTCAATAGAAAACATTCAAGTTGTGACAGGTGCATTTGGTGTTTCTAGCGCGATTCTCTGGGAATCTGCATCGTACATAAGAAATGGAAACATTACACCAAATGATGTAAATAAGACCAGAGCATTAGCAGTCAATGATCTCAATGATCTATACAGCGCGAATAGACAGAACGTCTATTACACATTCTTCTTGCAAGGTGGTTTTGATGGTGTCAATATCTTTGACACACAGAAAGCCAGCCTCACAGATCTTGCTGCAACAAGAGAGATCGATGATGCAACAAATCAAGGCGGTGTCAACGGACCTACAGTCTCAGCTTATAAGAAAGCCATAGACATCATGGGATCATCGGCAGATGTTGACATCCAATTGCTTGCAGTTCCTGGCATCAGAACACCTGCTATAACAAACTATGCTATCACTGCTGTTGAGAATAGATTTGATGCACTGTATCTGATGGACATTCAGCAGAAAGACATGCTTAACACATACATCACGTCAAGCAATCAAATTGTTTCAGTATCGAACACAGTGACAGACTTTAGGTCTCGCGGATTAAATTCATCTTTTGCCGCAGCATACTTCCCTGATGTTTCGATAACGTCGCCTGACGGAACTGGAACAATCACAATCCCGCCCTCAGCTGTTGTGCTTGCAGCGTATGCAAAGAATGACACATATGCACCTTGGTATGCTCCTGCAGGTACAACACGTGGTGGTGTTCCGGCACTGACTGCAGGTTTCACTGCACTTGATGTTCCGCTGAATGAATCGTCGCCACAGCTTGGCACAATCTACGGCGCTGACATCAATCCAATCGTCAAGTTAAGCAGCGGTACGCAGACAGTCGTGTGGGGTCAGAAGACGCTGCTTAAGAATGCATCGTCACTCGACAGAGTAAATGTTAGACGCCTGCTAATCGACCTCAGGCGTAAGGTTCGTTCAGTTGCTAACTCGCTTCTATTCGAGCCGAATACACAGGCAACATTGACAAGATTCAATAACCTTGTCAATCCTATTCTTCAAGACGCACAAACAAGGTTTGGCGTTTCTCGTTACAAGGTCATAATTGACACGTCAACTACGACTCAGGCAGACATCGACAATAATACGATAAGAGGAAAGATATTTCTGCAACCCGTCAGAGTCGCAGAATTCATCTCACTTGATTTCGTGATCAACGCATCATCAGCAACGTAATAGTTAGCTATAGAACAGCTACGGAGTAGATAAAATGGCCGAGACTCTATCAGTTACAGATATGCTTCCGAATAAATTCGAACCGAAGCGCAAACACCGTTGGGTCTTTGCTATCGAAGGTATTGATGCATTTCTAGTAAAGAAAGCCGGACGCCCAGGTTTCACAATGGGATCCAAAGAAATTCCTTGGATGAACACACAACGCTACATCTCAAGCAAACTTAAGTTTGATACGATGTCTGTTGATCTACATGATCCGATCGCACCGTCAGGTGCGCAACAGGTCATGGAATGGATTAGGACACATCATGAGTCTGTATCGGGCCGCTCTGGCTATGCAGATTTCTACAAGAGAGACGTTCAGCTAAAGATGCTGGATCCAATTGGCACCGTTGTGGAGCTTTGGGACATCAAGGGCGCACTCCTTGAATCAGCAAAATTTGGTGATGTTGATTACGGCAGTGATGACGTCATGTCTATTTCACTTTCATTAAAATTTGATAATTGTGTATTGCAATTCTGATTGTTAAAAAACTGAAATTAACAGAACAATTGACTCCTCTACGCTGTAAAATGTGTAGAGGAGTTTTTTATTATGCCAAGAAAGAGTGACACTATAAGCCCGAGCGCTGAAGGTTTTAACCAGATTCAACGATCAAATCCGGTTCAAGATGATTTTGGTTGGACTGTTCCTGTTGAGAGCATTCCGCTGCCATCAAATGGCAAGATCTACCCGCAGAACAGCCCATTGCATAATAAAGAAACAGTCCAGATCAAGGCAATGACTGCACAAGAAGAAGACATTTTGATGTCTCGTGCATTGATCAAGGACGGCACTGTTCTCACATATCTAATGAACAGCTGCTTAATTGACAAGTCAATCAACCCAAGAGACATGCTTAATGGCGATCGCCTGTCAGTGCTTGTAGCAATTAGAATCACAGGATACGGGCCAGGTTACAAAGTTGACTGCACTTGCACTGCATGTGGCACATCACAGTCGACTGAATTTGATTTGTCAAATTTGGAGATCAAGCGACTTGAAATTTCTCCATCAGCTCCTGGAATAAATCAATTTGACTACATTTTGCCTGTCTCAAAGAAACGCATCGGGTTCAAATTTTTGACTGGCAAAGATGAAGAAGAACGCGAGCTGATCATGGAACGGCGTCGCAAGAGTATGCCTGACATACTTGTTGAGAATGTTGTCACATCAAAAATGGAATTCTCAATACTTTCAATTGATGGAATTTCTGATAAGAACAAAGTCAATGCATTCATAAAATCAATGCCTGCACATGACTCAAGAATGCTTAGAAAGTACATCGCAGATAATGAGCCGGGCATCGACATGTCAGACAATCTGACTTGTGTCAAGTGCTCTGCAGTCACTCGGGTGTCTCTTCCCATCGGATCAACATTTTTTTGGCCTTGATCAAAGCTATCGAGTCCAAGTGCTCGAAGAATTCTTTTATTTGATGAAAAATCTAAAGATAAGTTACACAGAACTTAGTAGACTGCCTATCAGATACAGGCGGTGGTTTATCGATAGATGCATCAAGCAGAATACACCTGCGTCAAATATGACAAATATGGGTGGTATACAGATTGATGACGACATACCGATCTCACAAGTTCTCGGGAAGATGAATAGTTAGCTCTATAAGGTCACAATATGGCAGAACCAGCAACACCAGGCGATACAGTCGGCGCGATCGGCGTCAAAGCATTAACAACAGCAGAAAGTGTCGACCTGATGAACTCTGCGTTGACTGGAATGTTTCAAACCCTGCGCGATAAGTCAGAAACGATTGGAGCGATAACAACATCATTAGGTAGTCTCACTTTAGCAAACACGCTCTATAGCAGCGAGCTTTATAAGACTGTCATAATGGGCATGGAAGAAGCCGCAAGAGTTCCACGTACAATTGCTGCAGAGATTGCAGGTGGAAATATACTTGCCGGAACTGCATTAAATGAACAAGCAAAAATTCTTTTTGAAGATGCTACGCGCACTCAGACAGCGCTACAGACAAAAATGATCAGTTTTGGATTTGATGCAACAGGTCAGGAGATAAAGAGAAATGCAACACTCTTGTACAAAGATTCAGCAGATCTTAATAAGGCATACACAGACTCTGTTCTTAAAGAATCAGCACTCTATAGCGCAGGTATAAAAGCCCTTAATAGCGCCAATGCGTATGACATGAAAGAGTCCACAGACCTTGCAATGAGAGGGCTTGGACTTGATGCTGCCGCAGTTCGTCAGATCTATGAGCGAGAATATGCGCATACAGGCGAGATAACAGGTAAATACATTGAGAATTTCTCTGCAACAATTATTGCAGGTGAAAAACTTACAGGCTTAAGCAAGAAAGCGCTGACTGAAGATGTCTCAAGGATGCTCGCCGATTTTAATATGTACGGAAAATATTCTGAATCGCAGATGATTGTCTTGTCGAAGACGGTTCACGATTTAGGAATTGATCTTACAACAGCATCAGCATCTGCACAAAAGTTTATGTCATTTGAGGGTGCAACACAAGCAGCAGCCAATGTTACAGCGCTTACCGGCGTAGTCATAGATTCACAGAAACTGTTCTATCTGTCGAACACAGATCAATCAGCTTATTTGCTTGAGCAGAGAAAAATCCTTC
>Ga0181348_1000148_pt1 | contig 27062 bp, 36 predicted proteins | sample Su13VDMM110DN_FD_130092 | JGI IMG/M metagenome (GOLD analysis project Ga0181348, IMG submission 130092) | Freshwater viral communities from Lake Michigan, USA - Su13.VD.MM110.D.N | ecosystem: Environmental > Aquatic > Freshwater > Lake | place: USA: Michigan | collected 2013-07-16
AAGAACTACCCCGAAACATTGACCAATATGTCGGACGATCCGACAGGTCAAACCAACAGGAGATATGATATGTGGAATGCAGTTAAGGCAAAGGTGTGGATGTCGTTTGTGTGTCTTGATTGGGAGCGTGAGCGCAATGGCATTGTCCAGCGCCTGAGTGTGTCGTTGTATAATGATGGCGGTATGGCTGTGCGTGTGACCTGTGCTACCCCTATCAAGGCTGACAAGTCCCGCTTTGAGCGCAGCTTTGAGATTGGGGATGTGCCTCGCTGTTACCTCAAGGATGACGAGTCACTTGATACCCTATTCAACCATGTATTCTTCAACGGAAAGGCTTGCTAAGATGTTTTACCATAACCTAAAAGACCTAACGCTGTCGGCAATGTCTTGGGATACCCTAACAGAGGCTGAACAAAATACCCTCACAGATTTGGTTGATCTATACTTTGAACGGCTGCACAATCCGCCTGTAGGTGTCATTGGTGTGGGTGCAATCACCTATGCAGAACGTCAGCTAATGCTGGCCCAAGAGGTGGCGCTATGATTGCCTACAAAAACCTAGATGACATCTGCGAGGGTGTGGCCGTGTGGCATCTGATGAATGACGAGGGCCATGCTAAGCTAAAGAAGTGCGTCAAAGTATATTGGGGCGCATACTATGACCCGCCTGATGGTGTGGTTGGTGTGGGCAGGATCACATACGCAGAGCAACAGCTAGTGCTGGCACAGGAAGGGGTGGCATGATGCAGTATTGGATGCTTGCCCTTGGGGCTTATGCCCTGTGCCTTGCCCTTGCCTATGCGCTGATGACCTAACATAAAGGATAACAAAATGGACTATCTAAGCAAGACACTACCCCTATACACCTTCACAATAGATGGGTGGGTGCGTGTGTACCGCCATGACGAAGTGGAATGGTACGAGGGCAGACCCTATGCAGAGGGGCAGACTGTGGAGCATACCCAAGACGAGCCTGCCACATGGTGGACAGTGGGCGTGTACACGCAGCACAGGCAGTATGGTGGGCCTGAGGAAGGTGGCTGGTACTATGATGCGGGCAGTCTGACATGGCATGGCAAGCTAAAGTTCTTTGACAGCTATGAGGAAGCTAAGGCTTATCAAGATGAACTGTGGGATTTTGTCGAGGCAGAAAACAAAGATACATATGGGGATGAGCGTCTGACTGTGCGCTGCACCACTGAGGCTATGCCTGACACGCACTATCCCAAGACACGCCCATACTATAGCTAAGGAAAGGATAAGCTATGATCCGTGAACAAACAGAACACTTGACAGCACTTGATGCTGAGTCTAAGGGTGAAGCATTCAAAAGTGCGTGGGGGTGGGGTTATGATGCCACCTATCGGGTATATTATAATGCAACTGATGATGTGTGGGTGTGTGAAACATCCCGTTATTCTAGCTGTGATTAAGGAGAAACATAATGAAATACCTACAAGCGTTTACATACTGGATGGTGATTGTTGCAATCTTTATTCACCACATCCCATACCTTCGGGCATCCCTTGAGGTGCAGACCGACTACTACTATGAGATCATGGCAGAGGATATGGGACTATGGGAGTGAAGGGATGATCTTAGCAGCACTGTGCCTTGCAGGTAACGTGTATTTTGAAGCACGGGGTGAGCCTATTGATGGGCAAATACTGGTTGCGGAAGTTACGATGAACCGCGCAAGCACAGGTGCTGACATTTGTGCAACAGTATTTGATTCTAGACAATTTAGCTGGACAAACGATAAGGACTTAGCTATAGATGAGCCAGAGGTATTCATTCAGTCTGTGATCCTTGCCTATGGCCTGATGAACAATGGGTGTGACCTATGCACTACAGCTACACACTTTCATACACGGGATGTTGAACCCTACTGGACTGAACACTTGACACTCATTGGTGCATATGGGAACCATGTGTTTTACAGAGAGTGATTACTATTTGTTCTTGACCAAGAGATAACAATAGGTTAACAGTGTTAACCTGAATGCTTAGGATGATCGAACTCCCAGTGACAGTTGGGACATAACAAGATTAGGTTAGAGGGATCGTTGATGACAGATAGTTTTGTATCAAGAGGGTACTCAGAGACTGCCTTGATGTGACATACCTCTACGTGCTTTGAGTATCCGCAGTGTGTGCAAACCTTAGGCCAGTCTTTGGTTACTACCCTTGCCCTGCTACGCACTAAAGCAAAGGCACTTGACAGGTGGTGTAAGGTGTACATACCTTCCTCTAGGGTCATGTCTTTTGGTACAAGGCAATCATCACAAACAGTTCTTCGAGATGCCACTTGACAGCCACAACGAGTACAGCTATAAGTCTTAGATGTTCGTTTAGGTTTAACTCTATTGGATACTTTAGCTGAGCAAGAACGGGAACAGAACTTTGGGTTGGGTGTAAGAACACCGCAACAAACACAAGAAATCATGGGCGTGTATCCTCTCTGTCTTCTAAACAGGTGAAAAGGTAACTGGAAACATGGGGGTTCGAATCCCTCCACGCCCACCAGTTATACACTAATCGAAACGAAAGTCAAGATAAACCTGCACAGGTTGTAGGTTCGAGTCCTACTGGGTAGACCAACATATTCATGGAGTAAATCATGCAGACGAATACTAATCTACGTGTGGTTGAGAACAACAGCCACTCTACAAAAGACTTCACCATCCAAGCATCAGGTAAGATGTTTCACATGGTTATCTCTGGCCTCTACTCGAACAAGCCACAGTCAATCACTCGTGAGATTTGGTCTAACGCATTTGATGCACACGCTATGGTGGGTAAGCAGGACGTACCCTTCGAGGTTACATTCCCTACAGCACTGACCCCTGTGTTCTCCTGCCGTGACTTTGGTGCAGGTATTGCACACGAGAACATGGAAGGCTTCTACACTGTGCTTGGTCACTCCACTAAGGAGAACACCAACAAGGCTGTAGGTAAGTGGGGTGTTGGCCGTATGTCTCCAATGTCATACACAGATACCTTCTCTGTGGTGTCTATCCACAAGGGTCTGGTTGCATACTACTCCATCCAGCTTGGCCCTGATGGATCACCACAGCTACACGTTCTGTCCGAGCCTTCGCCTACCAACCAGCCTGATGGGCTTGAGGTATCCTTCCCTGTTAAGCGTGATGATATCCCATCCTTCCAACGTGCAGCAGAGGTTGTATCTTATGGGTTCAAGGTTCAACCTCGTGTGAAGAACTCACGGGACAAACAGTTTCAGCCTATCAAGAAGTTGCTTGAGGGTGAAGGCTACTACTTCTACAACGACAGCCGTTTGTCTGGGCCTTATGCACAGATGGGGTGTGTCCTCTACCCTATCAATACCAATTCCCTACCATCTAGTTTGCTCTCATTCAACACTCGCAATGTTGTCTTTGAGTTTGACATTGGTGATCTTGAGGTGACTGCTTCCCGTGAAGACCTAAGCTATGGTGCTAACGACCCTACTTTGGAGAACATCAAGAGGGTTATCACCAGTATTAAAGATAATATGCAGGACAAGGCGCAGAAAGAGATCGACAAAGCGCCAAGCCTATACCGAGCGATCAAGGCTTCTTATGTGTACAATCGTACACTTCTTAACGCTAACTTTAGCTGGCGGGGGATGGCTATCAAGACCTATCGGCCAAGCCTACAGTACAATGGTCTGGCTATCCATGTGGGTAATAAGGGTTACAAAGATACTTCTACTGTTGGGTTTGGTGCAGAGACAGAGGTTAACCTCACTGTGGACAATGTTATCTATGTGCAGGATGTGTCTGACAAGGTAGCTAATGTACGTGCAGCCAAGCGTATCTCATCTGACCTAAAGCCTAATGACAGGTTCATCTGGGTTAAGGCTGACCTGTCTGATGCAACAGCAAAGGCTAGTGTAGCTGCGCTGATCCATGACCTTGACTACCCTGTAAAGTATGTCAAAGACCTGTCAGATACTGGGCCAGTCAAGTCAGGGCCACGGAATAAACTATCCGTGAATAGCGTAGATGAGAGCGGGTATCGCCGCGCGCTGGATATGGATCAAGCTATGTTCCAGAAGGGTGGCTTCTACTACCCTATGGAAGGTGGTGTGTACCCCAAGCATTTTATCAACCTTATTCCACTGGCTAAGAGTGAACTACTACAGGATATCATCCTTGTACCTAAGCCTATGTGGAAAAAGTTTGAGGCTGCACCACAATGGCATTTGATTGAGCCTAAGTTGGACGAGTTGATTAAGGCTCGTGCTAAGTCTGCCCAAGATAAACTAGGTAATTCCTATCATTACTATACCTACCTAAGATTACGTCCCTTTGATGCTGCTACAGGTATTGTTGGTGACTTCGCTAAGAAACTGAATGGCGTTAAGCAATCAGAATATCTGGGCTTGACCCGTGGCGTGTGGGATGATAACCTAAAGAGACTTGAACTACCCCTGATCAATGATGAGAGGGTAAAGCAAGAGTATCAAGAGATCATTAACAAGTATCCCCTGTTGGGACTAGACGCTATACTCGACAGGAATGCTAAACACTTCCTGCACTACATCAACCTAATCAACAACGCATAAGGAGCAACCATGCGTATTCCATATACACTCTCGAACGAAAGCATCACTGTCTTTGCTGGTGGTAAGATGCACACTGTCCTCGCTGGACATAAGAACTTTGATCTACTGCGTGACCACCTCAAGCTTCCTGAGCATTCCGTCGAGGTGATCCTGCGTCTGTCGGATCGTGAAGAGAACATCCGTAAGTCGATCAAGGGTTCCAAGGTAGTGGTCGAGCATGGTACTGTGTACTATGAGGGTGAAGAAGTTCACAATGCACTGACAACCAAGCTGTTGAATATGCTGGACGATGGCTTCGATGCTACACCTTGGATCAAGTTCCTTGAGAACCTGATGATGAACCCATCGTATCGTTCTCGTGAATGTCTGTTCGAGTTCCTTGAGAGATTCAACGCACCGATTACAGCGGATGGTAACTTCATTGCCTTCAAGCGTGTGCGTAGTGACTTCATGGACATCTACTCTGGTACGATTGACAACAGCGTAGGCAAGGTCATTCAGATGGATCGTGCTAAGGTGAATGATGATCCACAGCATACTTGTTCGGCTGGTCTTCACGTCTGTGCTAATGAGTATCTGGATGGGTATGCCAATGCAGCATCGACCAAGACCTTGGTGGTTGAGGTGAACCCTGCCCATGTTGTGGCAGTTCCTTACGACTACAACTTTGCAAAGATGCGTGTGTGTGAGTACAAGGTTGTAGCAGAGATTGATCCTAAGACTATCCCAGAAGTGCTTGACAGTGAGATGTATGGTGACTGTGAGTTCGAGTATGTAATCGAGGATGACTTTAACGAGCCAGAATTTGATGAAGAACACGAGTGGGAAGTGTACTACAATGAGGAACAAGAAGAACTTGATACTTTTGTAGTGGATGATGTCAAGTGTGGTGATTCTGACTGCTGGTGTGTGGACTTGTAATGAGGGGTATAGACTTAGCCTTTCTGGTAAATGCTATACTAATCATAATGTTACTGATCTTTGCATAGGATAAGAAGATGTATAGTGTTTACGTTAGGGATAGTGGTGTGACTGTTGCCTCATCTGTGTTTGAGGGGTTGGCTGAGGCTGTCTCCTTTGGCAGAGAAGAAAGTCTTGAGGGTAATATTATCACTGTCTATTCAGCAGTGCAAGATGCAAGTGGAGACATTATGCATCTTTATAAGGTTCTCTATATGGTTATGCCTAAAGAGACACCTTATGTTTAACTTAAGTATTATATTCTTAAGAGATAAATACTTAAGTAATACATAAAGAGATAGAGGGTAGCACATGATGATGACTTATGCAAGTGCTACCCTTACACAAGGGGAACAACATGAAGTATACAAAGAAGATTACACTAAAGGATGGGTCAACTGTCTATAGGTTTAGTCCACCAGAGGAAGTCAGGAAGGCTGGTGTAGTTGCCTCTAAGACCTTTACGGACGGTAGGGCTGCACGTTATGAGATACCTAGACTACTCGAAAAGGTAGCAGCCTATCGTAAAGGATATATCAAAGAGGGTAACGTAGGCCCAACCTCTAAGGTCAAACATATCATCAACTACTACCTATTATCCAAACAGTTTGCCTCTCTTGCTGGTAGTTCCCAGATCAAGTATGAGGCTGAATTGCTAAAGGTATCAAGCATTTGGATAGGTGATGTGTCTGTCAACAAGCTCACTGCCAAGCTGTGCAATGAGGCATACGAACAGTGGGTGTCCGAACATTCTGTGGCTAGGGCTAATGAACGAGCAAGGTTGTTCTCTGTTGTTCTAAACTTTGCACGATCCTTAGACTTGATTAATGATAACCCTATGGGTAAGGTCAAGAAACTTAAGCATGAACCATCTACCCCTATCTGGAAACAAGATCAGGTAGAGTTGTTCCTTGACACAGCCTTCAAGGATTTCAAGTGGAGAAACGTAGGGCTTCTCGTGATGATGTGCTATGAGTGGGCGCAACGACCTACTGACATATGCCACCTGACATGGGACAATGTTGATCTGGTTGGTGCTAGGGTATCCATCAAGCAGTCCAAGCGTGGGGCCGAGGTGTTCCTACCCATTGACGAGCCACTGCTATCCATGCTCAAGCAACAACAGGATGACTGGGGTTTCCAAAAGCTAGTAGTACCACACCATCGTATATCCGATAACGCTTATGTCCCGTTGACACCAGTAACATTCGGCCCTATACTTCGCTCCATAAAAGTTGCGTGTGGACTACCAGAAGACTTGAAGATTGGTCACTTGCGTAAGACAGCTATCAATGAGTTCGTGGCAGCGGGCGTTGACAGTACTGGGATCATGCAGGTGACAGGACACAAGAACATTAGCAGCCTCAACCCATACATGAGGCACACATACAATGGTGCTAAGACAGCACAGGGTATCCGCAAGGGGAACAAGGCATGAAAAACAATGTCGGTACTAAAGTATCTTAATCGTATCTTCGTGGCACTGAGCGTCCTGCTAAATGTTATCCTTGGCGGTAGCAATAACCAGACGTTCAGTGCTAGGAACTATGACTGGCAACGCAGGGGTAAGCCCAACATCTGTGCGTTCATTGACACCTTCTTAGGTCAGGGTCATTGCATGGAGTGTTGGGTCTATTGGAAAATCAGAAAGGATTGGTAGAGCATGATGACAGAACTAACAGTTGGGCCACAGGTTATCACTAAGAACCTCTATGGACTACACGCTAACAAGGGTGAGTGGGTGATGCTTAGTCCTATCTTGATGGATGACATCAACAAGTTGGAAGATATTGTTAATGATATCTACGATATGATTGACCAAGGTGGTCGCCATGTTTCCCTCTGGACGTTGATGTTCAAGCCAGAAGATTTCAGCGCGTTTAGGATTGAGTGACACTCACTGTTGCACACAATCTTTGGAGGAATTTGTGGAAATGATTAAAGTTACCTACGATGAACATATGGGATCAGACCTTAGTGTTGTTAATAAAGCACGAGTATCATTTGGGAAGAAGTCTAAGTGGGAATATGAAGAGGATGGCACACATTATCTGTCCTACAAAGATGCAAAGCTAATCAAATATCTGGCCGAGCATAAACACCTCGCACCCTTTGGCCATTCTTTTGCATCGTTCCATATCAAAGCACCCATCTTTGTTGCTCGTCAACTGGTTAAACACAAGTTCATGCGCTGGAGCGAGGTCAGTCGGCGCTATGTTGATGATCCACCAGAGTTCTATGTGCCTGAAGTCTGGCGTGGTAAGTCTAAGGACAAGAAGCAAGGGTCTGATGGTGTTGTTGACCTAACAGCTACCAACTCTTGGGGTGGAGAATATGAAGGTCGTTTTGGAGAACAAAATCTTTCCGAAGAAGTTTGGGAGAGTATGTTTGATGCAAAAGATTTGTATGAGAACCTCTTGGAAATTGGGGTAGCACCAGAGCAAGCACGTATGGTTCTACCTCAATCGACTATGACTGAGTGGTACTGGTCAGGCTCACTTGACGCTTTCGCAGATATGGCTAAACTACGCTGCAAGGAAGACACACAGTATGAGACACGGCTGGTAGCAGATCAGATCAGCAAAGAGATGAAGCAACTATTTCCCGTATCATGGGAGGCTTTAGTTGGATGAAGATGATATGTGTCCTAACTGTGTGACACCTTGGAAATGTAATGGCCCTCACTTGACAGGAGAAGAAGATATGGGTAAGTACAAGTTAGAGTGGAGTGGACTAGACAGTGAACAGAAAGCCAGCATTGCTGTGGAACTACTCACAGAAATCTTGGAAGATGTTGACCAGTACATTAAGTTATGGGATGAGTACCCTGAGTGGTGGAATAAGAAAGACTACAAGGCGATGGATCGTGTACGTGATGCTCTCGTTGCTCACTACGGTATCCCATCTGGAGATTAAGGTAATTGGTTGAACACACACATAAAGACTGTCCCTTTGATGGGTGTAAAAGTTCTCAGTTTGCTTGGAACGACGAGAGGCACACAGGGTACTGCTTCGTTTGTACTGGTAGATACCCACCACCACGTATGAGAGGGCTAAAAGATTGGGCAACAGAAAGGTATCCCGTGAAAGAAAAGATTGATATTAAGTCTGTGCCAACATCAGGGTTTACCTATGATGGTATTCGTGGCATTGACCCAGACGTATGCAAAAAGTATGGCATCCAACTACAGCTTGGACTTGATGGCAACCCAGTTCGTTATGCGTTCAAGCATACTGAAAACGTAAAGTATCGTGGGTTTGAGGAGAAGGTCTTCTGGACGAAGGAGAAGGGTAAGCCTATGGATGACCTCTTTGGCCCAGAGTTTAATGCTGGTACGTCAAAGAAAATCTTCATCACCGAGGGAGAGTTTGATGCTGCATCCCTGTATCAAATCCTAGGCAATACCTACCCAGTGAAGTCTCTGCCCAGTGCCAGCATTGGTGACAAGTTCGTCAAGAAGAACTACAAGTACCTGTCCACCTTTCAGGATATCATCTATGCTGGTGAGCTTGATGATGCTGGGCGTAGGGCAGCAGAGCTTCTGTATGCAGCCTTCCCAAAGAACTTCTGGTATGTGCCTATGTCCCAGTACAAGGATGCCAATGAGTTCCTGATGGCAGGTGCAGGGGAAACCCTTAAGTGGGCAGCAGTCAAACCCCAACGCTACACGCCAGACAACTTCTTCTGTTCTGATGAGGCAGTTGATAACGCTATCCGTAAGGAGAACCCATACAGCTATGTCCCTACTGGTCATTCTGGTATCGACGAGAAGTGCCGTGGGTTGGTTAAGGGTGGCCTGACGTTTATCAAAGCACCCCGTGGTATGGGTAAGACAGAGGTTGTGCGCTTCTTCGAGATGGCTATGTTGGCTGATCCTGATGAGCGTATCGCCCTACTACACATGGAAGAGATGAAGTCCACAACGTATCGTGCTATGGCTACCTACGAGTTGGGTGTTAATGTACGTACAAAGGATGATGCTCGTGATAACGGGGTGAGTGAAGAGGAAGTCATCAAGGCTGCACAGAAGGCAACCAAAGCAGAACGCACAATCATCTTCGAGATGCGAGTGCATGATGATCCCATGAAGTTGCTAGAGTATGTACGCCTTGCTGCATCTGTGTATGGTGCAGGGTATCTCTTCATTGACCATGTGCAACGTCTTGCTTATCTCTCCAATGCTGGTGTAGATGGTGCAACCTCAACGCTTACCTCACTGGGCGCACAGATGGCACAGCTTGCTAAGGAGTTGAACATTGGTGTGATCTTCATCAGTCAGGTCAATGATGATGGTCGTACTAAGTATGCCGCAGCACTAGAGGAAGAAGCTATCATCTGTATCAAGATAGACCGAGACGTTGAGAGTGAGGATGAAGTGGAACAGAATACTACCCACTTCGTAATTGACAAGAACAGACCATTCGCTAAACTTGGTGATGCTGGTTCCCTATACTACGACACCGAGACAACAATCCTAAGAGAAGGTTTCTAAGATGGCACTGTATGAACTGACAAGCGGTAAAGACTTTGTAAAGTTGGGCGACAAAGTTTTCAGTAAGTATATAGAAGTCCCAAAGAATCCCTTCTCGTTCAATGAATGGTTAGACAAACACGTACCTGAATACTGTGTAAAGCTTTGGGAAGACAAGGACGAGGTTAAGCCACGGGTGTTGAACAAAAAGATTCACGAGAACTTTGGTTCTAAGATAACCCTGCGCTTGAACGCTGCACTATACAAAACGTTCATCAAAGCGAACTTCCCCCGTGAGACTTACTTTGCTATTAGTCGTAGAGGTATGCGGTGGAATACCTTTTCTCCCTACATGGTACAGACAGCACTAGAGAACAAGCATCTGATTGACCAAGCAGTTAAGGACAGAACGATCAACCTGATCCCACTAATGCTTGAGTTTGGGGAAGACCCACAACAGCTACGCAAAAGGTTTGGTAAGGGTTTGTGGAAACAACTAGCACACACCTCAAAGACTAGGATGAAACACCTTGCACCCCTGCTAAAATACAGCACAAAACTTACCTCTGTGAGGACAGGTATTTTACCCTTAGTATCCACATATAATATGAATACTATGAACCTTGATGGATACTTATTAACCGCAGCTAGGATTGCTCCACGTATCAAAGACTTTGATCAGACACTTGATATCATAAGAGATACTATGTATATGGCTAATAGGGCTGGGGTTGAGGTAAACCATGACTGGTCTTATCGTCGTTGGAGTGAAGAGCATGATCGTCTGTCATGGGATGTGGCACGTAAGGGTTACTCCGAGACAAAGTTTGCAGAAGATTGTAGCTTTACACAGAATGGATATACCTTTACACTCCTAACTTCACAGGCTGATATCTCCGCAGAGGGTATGCAGATGAGACACTGTGTTGCATCCTATGCGCTATGTGCTAGTATTGGTACGTATGCTGTGTTCAAGATTGAGGGTAAGGAGAGGGCAACCCTTGGTCTTAATATTACCCCAACACTTGAGGTAGTCAATCTGAAACCTAACAGGGTTCTTCACGCCTCACTACAACAATGCTATGGCCCACGTAACCAACCTATATCCAGTGAACTACGCGACACACTACCAGATATTGTAAGGATGTATAATGATCTTATTCGACACGGAAACAGATGGACTGCTACGGCAAGCAACGAAAGTCCATGTCCTGTCGTGGACAACGAATGGGAAAGAATTCGCGTCTACTTCTAACTACAAGGATATGCGTGACCTGCTTACTGGTGCGGATAGTCTAATAGGCCATGATATCTGTCGCTTCGACGTTCCTGTACTAGAGAAAATCCTTGGCATCACCATCAAGGCTAAACTTTATGACACACTGCCTATGTCTTGGGTAATCAACACTGATCGTATGATCCACGGGCTTGAGTCCTTTGGTGAAGACTTTGGTATCCCTAAGCCTGTGGTTACAGACTGGGTTGGCTTAAGCTACGAGGAGTATAAGCATCGTTGTGAAGAGGATGTGAAGATCAACTGGATGCTGTGGCAGAACTTGCTCAAGAGGTACAAGATGCTGTACGGCAAGGACACAGAGACTATGGAGAAGTTCTTCCAGTACCTTACCTTCAAGATGCGCGTGGCACACAAGGCTAGTGCTGCTGGTTGGCGCATTGACAAGAAGCTCGTGACTGAATCTCTGGCTACGCTAGAGAAACTACAGTTGGAGAAGGTCGAGGAACTACGCAGTGTCATGCCTGATGTAATCAAGTACACCACCAAGTCCAAGCCAGAGAAGATGACCATCAAGGATGGATCACACAGCAAGGCTGCACTGGACTGGTTTAGGATACTCGAAGACAATGACCTACCCCTGTTCCACGAAGATGATGTGCGTGTAGTTAAGAGCGTGGAGAAGGCTAACCCTAATTCACCAGATCAGGTCAAGGACTGGCTGTTCTCCTTCGGGTGGGAGCCATGCACCTTTGACTACAAGACCAATGATGATGGTAGCGAGAGGAAAGTCCCACAGGTACGCAAGGAAGGTGAGCTTGCACCATCTGTCCAACTACTCATTGAGGATCACCCAGAGGTGGGTGTTCTTGATGGTCTCACAGTCTTGCAGCACCGCAAGTCTATCTTCGAGGGTATGCTAGAGTCAGAGGTTGATGGGTACGTTAGTGCAGAGATTGCTGGCTTGACCAACACACTACGCTTCAAGCATAAGAAACCACTGGTCAATCTTCCCGGAGTTGATAAGCCTTGGGGTAAGGAAATCCGTGGTGCGCTTATTGCTGACGAGGGTACGATCATGTGTGGTGCTGACATGGTGTCCCTTGAGGCTACCACTAAGCGTCACTTCATCTTCCCCTATGACCCTGAGTATGTGGCAGAGATGTCAGTCGATGGTTTTGATGAACACCTTGATCTTGCTGTACGTGCAGGCTATATCGACAGGGATGACTATGAGTTCTACACATGGGCTGATGAGGCTACTGTCAACGATATCTCTCGCTTCAAGAGTATCAAGAAGACACGCAAGAAGTTCAAGCCTGTGAACTACAGCGCAGTGTATGGCGTAGGTAAGAGCAAGCTGGCTAGAACTACAGGCATGACAGTAGCAGAGGCTGGTGTATTGCTTGAGGCATACTGGGAGCGCAACTGGGCAGTCAAACAGTTTGCTAAGGAACAACAGGTGAAGACCTTGAACAAGCAGATGTGGGTGCGTAACCCTGTCAATGGCTTCTGGTACTCCCTACGTTATGAGAAGGATATCTTCTCTACGCTAAACCAATCCACTGGGGCATACTGCTTCGACCAGTGGGTGGCTCACTACCTGACCAAGCGACCCAACATCATTGGTCAGTTTCACGACGAGTCTATCAATCGCATTCCACTGGGTGAGGAGACAGAACATGAGTCAGTTCTTCGTTGGGCTATTGAGAAGGTGAACGAGAAGCTCAAGCTAAACATCAAGCTGGACATTGACGTACAGTTTGGTATGCGCTACTCCGATATCCATTAAAGGAAAGATCATGGAAAAAGCTACTAAAGGACTAAAGAAGTTGACCAAGCCAAACAGTATCCCTATGCGTATGGCTGCTGGTGGCAAGGAGTTGGTTCGGGATAACTCGAAGCAAAGAAAATATCGTGTAGCTGGCGAGAAACCACTTGCACAATAGGACTGATATCTGTTACAATTACACATTGCAAAGGAGCTACACATGGCAACACGTAAAGTAAAACTAACTGGCATTGCATATTGGGGGAAGGTGTTCGAGGACAATCGAGACTTGACTGGGTTTGAGAATGCACTCAAGGATATTGGTGGTCAGTGTACCATCGACGTTGACTTGGATGAAGAGAGCATGGCCAAGCTGGTTAAGAGCAAGACGATGCTCAAGGGTAAGCCTAGCCCTGACAATGACGGACTGACTCGTGTACGCTTCAAGCGTAAGTGGGAAGAAGCCTATGCAGGCGGCGCACCTAAGGTGGTCAAGGAAGATGGTACTGTCTGGGACTACGACGAGGATGGCCCTATTGGTAACGGTTCTACTGTAGAGGTTATCCTGAATGTCTATGATACAACTCGTAAGAACATCATTGGCACTCGTCTTGAAAAGGTTAAGGTTACTAAACACGTAGAGTATAACCCAGACGAAGACGAAGTGGACGAGGCTCCACCGCCTAAAGCAGCAGCCAAGTCAACCGCTAAGACAGCACCTAAGACTTACAAAGTCGAAGATGATGATGAGATTCCGTTTTGAGTAAAACACTGGACACACTTGTAGAAGACATCTACAGGGTTGTCGAGGGTAGAGGGGGATGGGATGCTACATCTACAGAGTTCCTGTCTTCCTCTATCGCTACTGTTGCAGAGGCTAGGTTTTCCCAAGAGCAAGTACCACGGGATTACCTAAGCCTCTCTGGCATTGGCTCACCCTGCGACAGGAAACTTTGGTACAAGATCAACCAAAGCAAAGACTCTGAACCACTACGGGCAGAAACCTTAGGCACTTTCTTCTATGGTGATCTGCTCGAAGCCTTGATCCTAGCACTAGCTGTAGCCGCAGGGCATAAAGTAGAGGGTATGCAGGACAGGGTGAATGTCTTTGGTGTCAGTGGGCAACGTGATGCTATCATTGATGGTGTTACTGTTGATGTGAAGTCTGCCTCTGAGCATGGGTTTAAGAAGTTCAAGAAGCATAACCTACGTCAGGAAGACCCCTTCGGATATATCAGCCAGCTAAGCTCGTATGTGTACGCAGGGAAAGATGATCCCCTTGTTAAGAATAAAACAGAGGGTGCGTTTCTTGTAGTTCAGAAGGATAGGTTCAAGCTATGCCTAGACAAGTATGACTTTACGAAAGAACTTAAGGGTAAAGAACAGGAGATTGCTCGTGCTAAAAGTCTTGTTGCTGGCCCTATACCTTCGGATAGGCTACCCCCTGTACCTCAGTCAAAGACATCTGAGAACACTCAGCTATCCAGCACCTGTGGCTATTGCGAATTTCGTAAGGTTTGTTGGCCAGAGGCAAGAACTTTTCTATACAGCACAGGGCCAGTATACCTTGTTGATGTCGTCAATGAACCTCGTGTGACGGAGTGGATTGAATGACACGGGCAGCTAAACAAAAGGGTAGGCTTGGACAAAACGAAATCAGGGACAAACTTCTTGAGGTCTTCCCTGAGTTTGAGCCTGACGATATTAAGTCAACAACAATGGGTGACGGGGGAGAGGACATTCAGCTTTCCCCCGCTGCCCGCAAGAAGATGCCAATCACCATCGAAGTCAAGAGGCGTAAGTCTGGGATGAAGATGCAGTATGACTGGCTTGAGCAAGCTAAACGACATGGCAAGGGTGAGCCAGTACTTTTCTTTAGAGCAGATCGTTCTGAATGGATTGTAATGGTTGGCCTAGAACATTACATGGAACTCTTGAGAGGTTGGAAGAATGTTTAACTGGTTGAAAAAATGGGCTATGGATGTGTTTGATCTACAGATGATTGATCCTATCCCTAGTAACGATGCACAAATCTGGAGCATTATTGAGGGTGCTAAACGTGCAGAAGACTTAGACTATAACGAACTAGATGGGCTTGATGTATCTGATAGTGCGGTACGTTTGATCCTAAAGATTGCAGTAGGTTCGGAAGTGTTTGATATTGAGGCTTGGTTCGAGAATTACGGTGAAGCTAAACATATCATCGACCACTTCAACAAGTCTATCGAACCACTGCCTATGAACCTAAAGGAGTTTCACGAGTATGACTAAAACAATAGTAGTTTATTCCTGCGCACACTCTGAACCTGAGGTCAGCAACACCCGCTTCAAAGCATTGGGTAAGTTCCTGTATGACTTGAAACCAGACATGGTGTTTGATCTGGGTGATGGCGCAGATATGCGTTCGCTTAATACCTACGATGAGAAGTCCCCCAAAGCAATCTCATCACAGAACTATGAGCGTGACATTGAGTGTTACAACCAGTCTCAAGAATACCTTCGTGAACCCTTCAAGCATCATCGTAAGAAGCGCCCCTACTGGGTAGGTTTTGAGGGCAACCACGAGCATCGTATCAAGTCCTACGTAGCTAAGAACCCACGCAGCGAGGGTGAGAAGTTTGGGATTTCTTTCAGTCACCTTGATACAGACCACTGGTTTGATGAGTATCACGAGTATGAGAATGGTGGGCCATCTGTTGCTATGTATGATGGTGTAGCCTATGCACACTACTTTACCTCTGGTAACTCTGCTACTGCAACTGGGGGTATCCATCATGCACATAGTGTGATCCAAAACCTAAGTTGCTCTGCTACCTGTGGACATTCACATAAGCGTGACTTACACTTCAAAGACACAGCATTACCGCATGGTAACATTGGCCTAGTGGTGGGTTGCTTCAAGGGTGCAGAGGAAGACTGGGCTGGTCAAGCTAACAAAGGCTGGTGGCAGGGCGTGGTGGTTAAGCGAGAGTTGGCTAATGGTATGTATGAACCAGAGTTTGTATCTCTTGCGCAGATTATGAGAGCGTATGAAGAATGAGGTACGAAATTACGTTAGTTGTTAAGGTTGATAAAGATGCGGACTTCGCAGGTACTGATGATGAAATGGATAACGTCTACAGCCTTGTAGAATCAGCTATCCTAGACCTTGACGATTTTAAACTACAGACACTAGAAGTATTGGAGTATGACTAATGACACAAGAAGAAGTAATGTCGCATGAAGGACATATGGTTGCAGAGTTCATCAGAACTTTTAAGGCATCCCTAGACCTACGCCTGTGGGTTAAACTTATGCGGGAAGAGTTGAAAGAGTTTAATGAGAGTGTTTATGGTAGTGAGGATGCGTTAAAGGAGATTGCAGACTTACTGTATGTTCGTACTGGTTTCATCTTGGTACTTGGTGGTGGTATCGGAGAGGGTGTTATCACTGAGGAAGAAGAGCAAGAGTGGAAAGATTTGCTGTACCTTATCAGTGACGCTTTTGTACTAGCAGAAGAACAGTTTAGCACTGCAACAATCTGGGAAGCTTTCAAGCGTGTACACATTAGCAATATGTCTAAGCTTGGTGACGATGGTAAACCTATTCTTCGTGAGGATGGTAAGATCATGAAGGGGCCAAACTATAAGGAACCATACTTGACAGACCTGTTGAAAGATAGTACTATTGAAGCTGTAATTGACTAAGGGGGTCAGAATGAAAAAGAAATTACTAGAGACTTGGATCATGCGGTTCCTGCGCTTTGTGCATACTTGGCGGGCGCATCGTAGGATCATCAAAGAGCTTAATGCTATGGATGATAAGACACTACGGGATATTGGTATTGATCGTAATGATATTGATAAACTGATCTGGTTGGAATTTGACAAAGAGAACCGAGGCGCTAATGGGAAATAACTACCTGCCTACAGACTATCAGTCGTTTATCGGAATTTCACGCTATGCCCGCTGGCTAGAGGAACTAAGTCGTCGTGAAAACTGGGGTGAAACTGTCTTTCGCTACATGGAGAACGTAGTAAATAAACTCCTTGCAAGCATTAATCACGTAGGTGGTGAGGCTATCGCTATTGAACAGGCTATCCTTAGCCTAGACATTATGCCTTCCATGCGGGCTGTTATGACTGCTGGCCCTGCGCTAGATCGTGATAACACTGCGGGGTACAACTGTTCGTATATGCCAGTGGATGACCCTAAGGCTTTTGACGAAGCTATGTTCATCCTGCTGTGTGGCACTGGTGTGGGCTTCTCTGTGGAGCGCCAGTTCATCAGCAAGCTACCAGAAGTACCAGAGAATATGTTCCAGTCCGAGACCACTGTTGTGGTTAAGGATAGCAAAGAGGGTTGGGCTAAGGCACTACGTCAAGTGATTGCCCTGCTATACTCTGGTGAAATCCCTAAGTGGGATGTGTCTCTGGTTCGTCCTGCTGGTGCTAAGTTGAAGACCTTTGGTGGCCGTGCATCAGGCCCAGCGCCTCTGGTTGACTTGTTCCAGTTCGTTATTAGTAAGTTCAAGGAAGCCAAGGGACGTAAGCTATCGTCTATCGAATGCCATGACATCATGTGTAAGATTGGTGAAGTCGTCGTAGTTGGTGGTGTTCGTCGTAGTGCTATGATCTCTCTGTCTAACCTGTCAGATGATCGTATGCGTTACGCTAAGTCTGGTAACTGGTGGGAGAATAACCCTCAACGTGGTCTGGCTAATAACTCTGTTAGCTATACCGAGAAGCCTGATGCAGTAAGCTTTCTACGTGAGTGGACTGCACTTGTTGAGAGTGGTTCTGGTGAGCGTGGTATCTTCAATCGTCAGGCATCCAAGAAGCAGGCAGCAAAGAATGGTCGCCGCAAGACTGACTTTGAGTTTGGTACTAACCCATGCTCAGAGATTATCCTGCGTCCATATCAGTTCTGCAACCTGACGGAAGTTGTTGTACGTGCTACGGATACGATCAAGACACTGGAAGAGAAGGTTCGCCTTGCTACCATCTTGGGTACGATCCAGTCAACCTACACCAAGTTCCCCTATTTGCGTAAGATTTGGCAAACCAATACAGAAGAAGAGCGTCTGCTTGGTGTATCTCTGACGGGGATCATGGACAATCCTCTGATGACTACAAAGAATGCTGGTCTAGATAAAACATTGGAGCATCTAAAGAATGTCGCTATTACTACTAATGCTGAGTGGGCTGAGCGCCTTGGCGTTCCTGTATCTGCTGCTATTACTTGTGTTAAACCATCGGGAACCGTCTCGCAACTTGTTGACTCAGCCTCAGGTATCCATGCTCGCCATAGTGCTTACTACATTCGGACTGTTCGAGGCGACAATAAAGACCCTCTTACACAGTTTATGAAAGACCAAGGTATCCCATCTGAACCTGATGTGATGAAGCCTACACAGACCACCGTGTTTAGCTTCCCAATGAAGGCTCCAGAGGGTGCAGTGGTAACGGCTGACCTGAGTGCTATCGACCAGCTAGAGATGTGGTTGGCCTATCAGCGTCACTGGTGTGAGCATAAGCCATCTGTTACGATCAACGTGAAGGCAAGCGAGTGGTTCGAGGTAGGTGCTTTTGTCTACAAGCACTTTGATGAAATGTCTGGCGTATCCTTCTTGCCATACAATGAGCATACCTACCAGCAAGCACCCTACCAAGATATTGGTAAGTCCGAGTATGATAACCTGCTGTCTATTATGCCACTAGCTATTGACTGGGCCAAGCTTGCAGACTATGAACAGGAAGACAATACTTCTGGATCACAGACGATGGCTTGCGTAGGCTCTTGCGAAATTGTCGATCTATCGTGAAGAAAGACTTAACAGGTAAAACTTTTGGCTCCCTCTACGTTGTAGGGGTGGCCGAGGTTTCTCGCAATGGACACTATAGATACTGCGTAAAATGTTTGTGTGGTGTTGAAAAGGTTGTTTTAGGTACCCACCTTCTACAAGGTAATACAACACACTGTGGATGTTCAAAACGAAAACCAAGAAACTGGAAAGGGTGTGGAACCGTTTCTGCTACTTATTTTAGTTCCCTCAAGAGAGGTGCAGATGGTGGGAAGGGGCGTAAGCCTATCCTTTTCAAGGTTACGATAGAGTCTATTGCAAACTTGTTAGATGTAGTGCAGAAAGGTAAGTGTGCCTTGACAGGTCTCAAAATCTCTATTAAGGATAAGACAGCCTCACTAGACCGAATAGATAGTTCTAAGGGCTACGAGGAAGGTAACGTGCAATGGCTACATAAGGATGTTAATATGATGAAACGTCACTACTCTCAGGATTACTTTGTTTATCTTTGTCACCTTGTATCTGGTGATGCTTGTGAGATTGTTGACTTGACTTAAGGATAAGCGTCTGACCTAGGCTTCGGCCTAATCTGTGGATGTTACACAGTGAGTGGAATTGATCAACCACAAGGTTATTGGGATAGGTTACAGCTAGTGCTTATTGCACCTGTCTGGCTTAGGGTTATAGCGCCCCTCGTCCTACCTCTAGAATATAACAAGGAGTTAATGTGTACACAATTATTGGAAGACCTGACTGCCACTGGTGTGACAAAGCCAAGCAGCTACTCACAGAAAAAGGGCGAGAGTATCAGTACATCGACTGCACTGAGAATACTTGGGTAGTGGCTATTATGTTGAAGGGCGGATACCGAAAGGTTCCACTTGTTATTCAACATACAGAAGTCATTGGTGGGTACTTGGAGCTAGAAGAGAAGTTTAAGGAACTAGCTGATGGATGAGGGTAAGCCTAAGGGCAAACGAGTGAGTCGCTACAAGAATGCACCAGAGGAAGCTACTGTCCGCACTGTAAAGCTTGTGGCTATGAATGATACACAGCAGCGGTACATCTCTGCATTGCAAACACATAACCAGATCATTGTGACTGGCTTTAGTGGCACAGGGAAAACCTTTATCGCCGCATCTCATGCAGCTAATCTGTATGCTAATCGAAAGATTGACCGTATCATTATCACACGACCTAACATCGCTGTAGGTAAAGACCTTGGGTATCTTCCCGGAACTCTCGAAGAGAAGTACACCCCGTGGATCATGCCCGTACTAGACGTGCTGGAACAACATCTAGGTAAGAATGTGGTAGAGACGGGGATGAAGAACGGTAACATCCAGATGGTTCCCCTCTCTGTTATGCGGGGTCGTAGCTTCAATAAGTCTTTCATTATTGTGGATGAAGCACAGAACCTGACGATTCATGAGATGAAAATGCTCTTGACTCGTGTAGGTAAAGAATGTACTATTGTCATCAACGGCGATATCAAACAAAGTGACATCAATCAACAGAGTGGTCTTAGTAAGATTCTACATCTAGCTAAGAAGTACAACATGGATATCCCAACCATCGAGTTTGGTGTTGATGATATTGTTCGTAGTGATATCTGTAAGCAGTGGATTATTGCATTTGAAGGAGAGAATCTATAATGGCATGGTGGGATCACGAAGAACTAAAAGAAATTGTGAAGGAAGATGATATGGCTAAGTGGAATGTACTAGGTGTTGAAGAACCAGAATCAGACAATGTGAACCACCCAAAGCACTATGGTCAGGGTGACATTGAGTGTATTGACTATATTGCAGACTTCCTGACTTATGAAGAGTATATCGGGTATCTGCGGGGTAATGTTGCAAAGTATCTGCATCGTTGGCGCTATAAGAGTGGTCTAGAAGACTTGAAGAAAGCACAGTGGTATCTGGCAAGGCTAGTTGAAGAGGTGGAAAATGCAGAAGACAACCCTGAACAAACCTAACGAGAAGTCCGCTGAGGTGGTTAAAGTGAATGCAATGCTTGAAGAAGAAGCCAAGCAGTTCACCGCCAAGAAGAAGTTTGGTGGCCCACCTAAACCTATGACATCCCGAATCTACCTAATGGGGATGGCAATGAATGCCCTGCTGTCTAGGTCTACAGGCATGGTACGTAGGGATGATGTCAAGCGAGAGGCAGAGGAATGGGCTGACTTTATGCTTGAGGACTAAACTTAAAGGGAGCCACAAAGGCTCCCTCTCTTTTTGTTTATTGTGGTTGATCCCTTCTTTGATCTGGGAAACCCTTAACAGGCTCTGCCATCTGAGTAGACCACGCCATAATAGCCTGTCTTTTCCTGACCTCTTCCTCAACATTCTCAGAGGCACCAAGGAAAGAAGCAGCATCCGCAAACTCTCCGTTAGTAAAAGTTCTTACTGCGGCGTCATAGATGTCTTTCTTACCAGAACTTTTGATGGCTTTTCTTTCTTCAATAACGTAAAGATTACGAACATACCCTGCAGCCAACCTAGGTTTTTTCTCTAGAAGTTCCTTAAAGCTTTGCTCTACTTGATTCTTAGCTTTGTCTCTCTCAATCGTGATAAATTGATTTAACAGATATCTCTGATCATCCGTATTTGTAATCTCATTATAAGTCTTATCACCAAACCTACCACCATGCTTAACTTGATCTCTCCAAGCAAAGAACTTCCTAGGCAGGTTTTTACCCAGAATTTCTCTCACAAAGATATCTGCAGCAGGGTTTTCTACAGTCTTGTTCCCATAGATTTCAAACTCTTTGATTTGCATACGGCTCATCTCTTCTTGCAACTGGTTAGGTTTTGCAGATGTCTGCATACCAAGCTGCTTAGATAGAGGGTCAAAAGTGCCAATAGGGGTCGAACTAAATGGGCTGTAGTAAGGGATAGCTGATTTACCGTTATAGCTCTGTGCGTATTGAACAAAGTCTACCTCTGGCAAGAAGCGTGTTGCCCTACGGATCATCTCATCTAGGAAGTTACCTTCACCGTAGGTTTCAACATTATCCAAGTCTCCACCAAGAACTTCTCTTGTATACGGGGTAGTACCTAGCTCAGGATTAACCTGTCCATAGAAGTCTCTTGTAGGTGTCAGTGGGTACGTAAACGTGGCAGCAATGTCTCCCAAAGACCGAGCAAGTCCAACTGTTAGTACACCCTCTTCATAACTCTTCGCTATCTCTTTGAACAAGGGCGCGTCAATACCTATGTCAGTCTGACCAATAGAGATATCCATCATGGTACTAAAGATACCCTCTGTTGGCAGGTCATTCTTCCAACGATAATAAAGATCGCCCAAGTACATATTCATCAGCCAAGGGCCAGCAGTACGGCTTAAGTCAACAAGACCTGTATCTGTTTTGTGCTTATCATAGTCAACAGTACCTTCGGTAGATGCAGCAGTGTATGCACCCAACATAAAGAGGGAAGCCCCTGTCATCTGCCTTGCAAAACGATCCTGACCAGTCTTGTTGACATCCCCAAAGACAACACTATCATACTTATTTAGGCCACCAGTCATAAGACCAATAGGGGTGTAGTCATTGATGTGTTCAAGGTGGTTGGCAATGTACCTTGGGAATGGGATACCAAAACCTGCGGATACAACAAAGGGAAGCTTGTGGTGTGCGTCAATAACACCCTGTGCTACCTTACCAAAGGCAGACTTGTCGCCCCTATAGGAACGCTGGAAGGTAAACCTACGAGCATCATCAATAGCCTTGGTCATAACACCCTCTGGAAGATTGTCCAGTGGGATTTTCTTCGCTAGGAACTCACCGAGATTCTTACCAATAGCAGGATCAGCAATGTCTCTCAACTGTCTGTCTACACTAGAATACAAGACACCCTGCTTGAACACAGAGTCCACAGTGGAGTTCAGTACGTTGACACCCCTGCCAACCTTGGCCAAGCGGGAGGTACTCTCAGAGGCTGTCTCCGCACGAGAAGCTTCATAGAAGAGTTCAGAATACTGTTCTGGTTGTTCCTCAAGGAAGACCTCTTTGAAGAGCTTTGCATCACCCTTGTTCAAGGAGAGTCCTTTGATTGTAGAGAGAACGCCACCAACCCATTTACGTTGAACTTTATCCCCAACCTTTTTACCTACAGTGACGTTAGCTACGTTCTTCCAGAATTGATCTGACATATCAATGAGTACGTTACCAGCAGAGGTGATGGTGTTAGCAGCAGTAGTACCAAGCTGAGAGGTCATAAAGGCAATACGAATAGAGTCTGCCTCTTTCAATGCGTTATAGATAGGGTTACCTTTATCCTTATACACGCTGGCAGCAACAGTACGTAGCTCAGAGTCAGCCAGAGTTTCAAGTCCGCTTGCTGCCAAGAAGTCCAAGTCTCTAGTAGTTGCCTCGACCTCTGCCTTTGCAGCACCCTTTGCTGTGGAACGAGTCTGAGCCTGCTTGATGTAGCTTGCTTCTGCCAATGTCTTACCAGCTTGAGACAAGTCAGCCAGAAAGATATAAGAAGTTTGTTCTTTTGATAGACCATACTTAGTACGTAGGTCAGCCAAGTAGCTGCTATCAATCTCACTCTTTTGTAGACCTCTTGCAACAGCAGAAGAGATACGTTCGTTAGGTTCAACTTTAAAACGATCTATAATGTCAATGGTGGCAGCAGTAATGCTACGTAAGGTATCTATAGAGAGGTTACCTGTGATAAACCTATCAACCGTACCAGACAAAACTTCCTTCTTGAGGAGATTACCTTTCTCAACCAACTTAGGATCAAGAGGATCAAGCTTAACACCCTTAAACCGCGCATCTAAGGCCAACGCTGTAGAGACAGCACGATCAGCAGCAGCAGAAACTTTTGCAGGTTTTACTGAGGCTATCGTTGTCTTAGCATTAGTAACACCAGTAGTTTTAGTTGCAAGATTTGCAGCATCACGAGCGATAAGGCTCTCAACAATACCACGCTGAGTTCTTGTATCTAAGGCACGAGTGGCAGAACCTAATGCACCACCAATGGTAGCTGCAACAAGCCCATCACGAAGAAGATTCCCTGTTGTGTACTCTTGTCCAGAAGCTTTCTCACGAGTCTTACCTTGTAAGAAGGATTGACCAGCACCAAGAGAACCCTCTACTACAGCAGAAGATACACCCCCCATAAGGGCTTGTTTACCGATTGTACCTACAACCTGATCCTTCACAGCACCAGTGGCTACACCCTTACGAACAAGCTCAGAGATAGTCTGACGCATTGCAAGCTGTGCAGCCTTACCCGCTGCCTTTGCAGCAAGCTTAGAGCCTACGCCCCAACCAGCAGTACCCACTGTGGCAAGAGTGCTGGGAGACGTAGCAAAGGCTGACAGATAGTCTATTGCACCATCCAGCTTACCTGTGCCACCACCCTCAGCCCTGTCATAGGCCATCATAAGATTACCAAAAGATTTTAACTCTTCTTGAGGTAGGTTCTCTTGTTTTACAAAATTGTAATCCTTAAGGGCAGTAATCTCATTGGTATCCTGCCAGCGCATATGCTCAACAAACTTATCCGTTAAGCCTTCTGCCCCAAGCTCCTTCATCTCGTCACCAGACAGACCATAACGAGAACTTCTAAAGAACAGCACAAGGTCTTTTTGAAACTCAGGGTTATCCTTAAGTTCCATAAAGTCTTTGCCATCGACCTCTTCTAAGTAACTGCCCATTATTGCCCTAGCCCCATGTTCTCGTCCACTATACTGTCAAGGGTGGACTCTGCAGTGCCAGTGATAGCCCTTTGAAGTTCCTCTTCTGTGTTAGTAGGGTTAACTGGAACTTCAGGGATCGGGTCAACTACAGGTGCAGTGGTTGTAGTAGGTGTAAAGATAGTCTCAGGGTTTTCCATAACTGCATCAAAGTTATCTAGAATAACTTGCGCACTAAGGTTACCTGCATTGACTGCAGTACGGATTTGTTCTGCTACAAAAGCACCCGACTCTGTAGGACTACGAGTACTAGTAGCACTATAGGCTAATTCTCCTGCCCGTTCTGTAGCTCGTGCAAACAGGTTTGCCACGCCCGTATCAGTATTATTTGGCGCTATATCTAGCTCTCCTGTATAAGGGTTTAGCGCGAAAGAATCTACAAATTGAGACTGCAAAGCGGACGCAATCTGATTTCTCATAGCCTTAGTGTCACTGAAGTCTGGGCCAGATACATAGTTAAAGTTCAAATCAAGGGGTGCCATTGGGGTTACCCCAATAGGAGCATAAACCTCTTCACCCAGTCTCTGCAATTCTTCTAGGTTAGTCGCACTGTAGATAGCTTCTGCCAGCGCCTCAATAGATTGTTCTGGGTCTGTCGTATCTTTATCAGTAGATACACCATTTATGAGGGCAGTTGAGATAGTTTCGTCATCAGAGTCTTTAAGGTAATTAGTTATGGCAATATTTAGGTCTTTGACAAAAGGTTTATCAACTTTTTTATTCTTCTCATACTGGTCAAGGAAGAGTCTAAGCTGACCTGTACGTTGCAATACGAGGGCATTTACATCTGTCAGCCCCAACTCAATGCCAGAAGAAAGTTCCTCTTGCATAGCAGCTTTTGTCTCTATCTTTTTTGCAAGACGCTCAATATAACGATCCTGATAGGCTGCAAGCAGAGTCTTTTGATACTCTTCCCTCTTGAAAGCGTAGGCTCTGTCTTCAGTTTCTTTTGCAGCTTTCTGGTCAAGCACATACGTCAAGCCTTCATTTATACCCTGCCAAAAACCCATTACTTAACTCCTCTTGACATCAGACCCTTAGTCTTTTCTGCAGTAACTTGTTCTGCGGGGGATACTACTAGCTCTTCTTTAACTACCACTGGTGGCATATTTTTAATCATCTTCTTGGCTAAGTCAGATTTCTTTGACTTGTTATACTCAGCCTTCTCTGCCTTATCCTCAAACCCATCATCAGGATCAAGACCAAAGGCAACAGCACCCTGCTTAATAAACTCGTGTATGACGGGGGAGATAATTAGTGCAACATCAACAGAGTGTAGACCCTTAGCCACAGCACCCCGCATAATCCCATTAGTGATAGTCTTTAAGTCTAGGTTATCTATCTCAATAATATCAAGAATACTCTCAAGGGCTTCTGGCTCCGAGATACGTGCAAGATGATACTGGATAGCTTCTTCTGGATCAGTAATCTCTGGGGGTCGTTCCCAAGGAAAACCTTTAGGTTCCGTAGTCAGTGACTGACCGGGGATAGGCGCACTAAACATATCCATACTTATTCTCCAGACATTGCATTGTATCTACGCATCCAGTCTGCCTGATACCTATCGGCAGTAAGACCATTGTTAGCCTTCAAGGCTGCTTCACTCATTGACCCTGCAGAGTTACCTGTATACCAAACAACAGGAACTTTTGTAACATCATTGTTATTTTCAGCAAGGATATCCGCAACATATCTTGCAGCTACAATATCCTGTACTTCAGGGGGTGCAGACTTAGCGGTTTTATATTCTGTACCTATACCATACTTATTTGAGAGACTTCGCCAAGTACTATCAATGAACTGATAACCACCAGACGCAGAACTCTTAGGGTTCTTAGCATTGTAGTCACCACTAGACTCCTTGCTCTTGAGTGCAGAGAGGATACGTATAATACCCTTGTCACCTACATCAGCAGAGATAAAACCTGTAAGCGAACCTGAAGTGTTGACAGCACCCATAGGTGATCCTGCAGGAGTAGTCTGCATCTGTTGTCTTTGGGCTGCAACAGGAGCAAACACATCCCGTGCAAAACTCATGTACTGGGGGAGTAGGTCATCAAACTCTGAAGTCTTTTGTTCTGTCTTTGCCATACGCGAGACAAGACCAGTACCGACCCTCACGTTTTCTCCAGAGGCAGCGGCTGCTCGAATACTATCTACGAGGGAAGACGCTGACTTATAACTTTTGCTGTAGTCCATCACTATTCCTTAGTGTTATTAAAATGCCAAACCAAGAAACTTCATAATGGCAGAGGCTCTGCCTTGGGCTTCTGCTGCTGCCTCTTTCTTATTCGCAAGGAAGAGTTCTGCGGCCCTGTCTCTTTCAGACTCAAGTGCAGTGAAAGCAAATGCCATAATGTCACGCTCGTTTTGCCAGATATTATCCAGTGCTTGAGTAGTCAGACCATTACGCGCTCTGGCTGATTCTAGGTTAGCAGTATTCTGTGCGGCAGTGTTTATTGTAGCTACGTTCTGTCTCCACTGGGCATTAGCCTGAGCAATCACCAAAGAGTTAGTAGCGTTAAACTGGTCACGCTGTGCTTCCAACTGCGCGTTAA
>Ga0181348_1000149_pt1 | contig 26988 bp, 38 predicted proteins | sample Su13VDMM110DN_FD_130092 | JGI IMG/M metagenome (GOLD analysis project Ga0181348, IMG submission 130092) | Freshwater viral communities from Lake Michigan, USA - Su13.VD.MM110.D.N | ecosystem: Environmental > Aquatic > Freshwater > Lake | place: USA: Michigan | collected 2013-07-16
GCCTAAAGCCCGGCACTGAAATGACGTTCAAGGAGGGCCTAAAGCCCGGCACTGAAATGACGTTCAAGGAGGGCCTAAAGCCCGGCACTGAAATGACGTTCAAGGAGGGCGTCAAGAGTGACGGCGGTCAAGTGTTCACCGAGTCGGCTGGCACCATTGGCGGGCAGTTTGCGGCCGAAGGATACTGTGCCGAGGGCTCAGTCTGCGGTACCCCCATGTACGGCCGGCCCCTAGGGGTCTGGATCCTTGCGCTGCTCGTGATCATCCTGGCTCTCCAGGGACTTCAGGAGCGTTAAAGAAATAAGAACCCAGTGGACCTCACCGTCCCAAAATTTCCGTTCGACAAAGACCTGAACGGTTTCGCCTAATTTTAGATCCTGAATTGGGCGAATCCCGGAAACCCTGGCCATGACCCGGCCATACCTGAATGGAATTTTGAACCTAAATACACGCCCGTCAGGCTGACGAATTTCCATATACTTCCTGCCACCCCAGTCGTAGTAGGGGGTCTGGACGACCCCCGATACGAGCTGCGACATGGCTACTGATATTTATGGGTTGTTTTTTTCTAAGTGAATTGTAATATATGGCATCAAGTTTGGATGAATTCGTTGATCTGGTCAGGGCCGGTGCAAAGGCGTCAGACGTCGCTGCAGCGGCGGCGAGGGCGGGAAAGAGCCTGGATGAAATGTTCGCCGCCGCAAAGTCCGCGGGCAAGGACGCAGACGGTGCCGTCACCGCAGCAAGGGGAAAGTATGACCCCGACTTGGCCAAACTTGGTATAAAACTCGGCGATGATGCCGCCGGTGCCGCGAGAGGAGCCGATGAGGCCGCGGCCGCCGCAAGGGCCGCCGGTAATGCTGGAGAGGCGTCCCGTCTTAAGAAGGCCATCAATAGCACGGCCGACTATGCGAAGGAGGCGAAGAAAGCGTGTACCGGAAACAAGGCGTGGTGCGCGGGTGCGGTCCTTGGATCCGCCGCGGCCATCTACGCGGCCGACAAGTACATGAAGATTAAGAATTACAAGGGTAAAATCACAAAGATTGAGCCAGGGGAGGATGGCGGCCTTCCCATCATCGGCGGTGGTACGAAGATCGCCAAGGTGACGTACGCAGAGGCGGTCGATCTCCTCCTATCCGACACCGTCACTATTTCGGGTACAGATTGCTCGCCTCCCATCGACGGTGATCACTCCCTATACAAGATTGCTTCCAAGACTGAATTTTGGATCAAATATGAAGTTGGTCTCACGTCCCCTGGTACCAAGGGTGGTTTCACCATCACGACGGGCGTCGTCGAGCGTCTCGGCGAGGCTGTCGGTAAGGGTGCGGGGGCGGCGGGCGCCGCAGCTGGAACTGCAGCGGGCGCCGCAGCTGGTGGTGCTCTAGCGGGTGCGAGTGGGGGCGGGTCCGCATTCCTCAAGTCGCTCACAAGCGGAGCGGGTATGTGGCTGACGCTCATCCTTTGCTGCTTGTGCTTCGCGTTCATAATCTTCAAGTTTATTTTGTAGGTGAATACTAATGAAGTTCGAGAACAAGGATTGGATCCTGGTCTCCCTTGTGATTGTGGTCCTGTTCTTCCTTTGGCGCCGCGTGTCCACCTATGAGGACGTGGCATTTCCCAAGGATCTGGGTGAGATGGAGGCCGAGGCTCTCTTCGTCAAGAAATCAACTGAATTTACGGTTGAAATGGGCAAGAAGCTCGAGGTGGCCCAAAATAACAACGATCTGGGATCTCTCCAGAAGCTTGGAAACGAGGGCACCGAAGCCCTCAAGAAGCTCCAGACGGATTATCACAACTATCTCCGTTCAAAGGGTAAGGAGGTCAATCTGGGTTAACATCCCTTGGGTCCCTTGCCCAGCGGAATCTTACGCTTTTTAGGAAACACCTTGTATGAAATACCAAGGGGCTCGCGTGAATACGAGAGCTCCTTCTTGCCGGCCGTGAGGATCACGTCCACCCCACCCCACTGCTTGGCTGCGCACGTTCCTTCAACCGTGCGCACCCATCCCGGTCCGTATTCCGTGCACTTCTTGAAGCACTGGGCCCCGACGCGATCCTTGTTCGCGTCGCACACGCCCATCTTAATCTTCTCCTGGACGAGCAGACCACCAGGTTTGCGGCACAGATACGGCATTCCCGGAACGTGGACGTCGCCTTTGTGTTCTGGCTTGCCGTCGTCGCACTTGTTGTAACAGAGGCCATCGATTTCCACGCGCGCACCCCCTGAGCAAAACCAGGGCCTCTTGGTATGGCACAGGCCCGCGCTCGTCTTTTGGCACACCTTGGGTGTGCCGACACCCACGTTGCGCGTCTTGACGTTGCAGAACAGAGCCAAATCCGTGAAACCCTCGGGGCACTTGGACATTGTGCCGAGCGTCGTGTTCGTCTTGCGCTGGCAGATGCCCGGTGAGCTCTTGTAGTACCCAGGCGGGCACCGGTAACACATACCCTGGATTATCACACCTTGAGCCCCGGGAGTGTCCGCCGCCTTGGCACTGTAATCGTCCCACCCTTGCGCCTTCTCTTCGGGCGTCGCCTTTTTGCACTCCGGGTAACACAGACCCGATTGGCGCGCCTGTCCATCGGGACACTTGTCCGTCGCACACATCGTCTGCCCGAGATACGTGGCACCCACGACCGTCGCCGATACAGCCGCGGCACAAGCAACGCCGACTGATACGACACAAGCGACCGCTGCACCAAGAGCCATACCCACAGCTGCGAGAGCCGCAATCTCACCGGCCGGGCGAGACCCCGGTGGGCAGTCCTCGTACTGCTTCGCGTCGTAAAGCTGATTGAGCCCACGGACCATAGTCGTACCGAAGAGCATCTCGGCCACCTCTTGGCCCTTGGACAGTGTGCACTTGTTATTGGCCGCGTCCCACTGCATGGATTTACCCAGACAATATGCTTCGTTGATGGTGCAAGTGTTCTTAATAGGGTCCCATGGAAACCCGGCGTCGCTTTCCTTACCCTTGGTTCCTTCACAAACACCACGCATGAGACCCGAGAGTGGGTCCTTGTGACACGCCTGCTTCGCTTCGTCCCACGTGACGTAGTGATCAGTTTTATTGGTTTCTCCTATTGGCCACTTGAAGCTTCCTTCGCATGAAGCCTTGGTGCCCCATGAACACCATTTGTTGTCGACAATCTTGCCACCCAATTCAGGACACAATTTCACCTTGGCGGCCTCTGCCAAGGCTGCGGTGTCTACATTATCAGTTATAAACGCACCGACTTGGGTGGACGTCTTGATTCGACCGGCCGCAACCTCCTCCTTGAGTTTTGTAATGATAGGCACCATAACTGGGTGATCTGGGTCATTCATAATCTCAGTCACCTTGGCGCCCAGCTTTTCATTGAGGGTCGCCGTGTCGAGTTTGTCAATAGGTCCCCAAACTATAGGCCACGATATGGGCTCGTCGCCCGCCTCTACAAGTTCCTTATTTGTGTCGTCTAGACCCGCTTGAATATTACCCTTGAAACTATCGCGCATCTTTTCATACTTACCAGCCTCGACCACTTGGCAGTATCCGCCGCAGCATGCAAGATCGAGGGCGAGCCCCACTATATCGACCGCTATAAGCAATGCTGATATTGGCCCCATGGACACCATTTTAGCAAGAAACATACCAGCCTTGGCGGCCGCCGTACCCGCCTTGCCGGCAATCGCAGCCGCTCTGGGGCCAAATTTTGCGGCGAGTCTGGCCGTCTGCTTCTCGGGCGCCGACTTGGCTCCCTTCATCGCCGCAACGCGTGTAATCTCCTTCGCGGCCGCCCTCTCACCGGCCTCCTCTGCGGCTTCCTTTGCAGCAAGGCGAGCCGCCTGCTCGGCCGCCTCTTTTGAGGCCGGATTAGTTATGCCCCTTCCAGCCTTCTCCGCAGCTTCGTCAAGAACCTCCTTGGAAGCCAACCGAGCCGATTCTTCAGCCGAAGATTTAATCCCCGAACTCAATGCCTTATCCATAGCTTCTTTACTCGCGAATCCAAAGAACTTCATGGCGTCCGCCCCCTGAGAGCGTACGATTGCCGCCGTTCGGCGCAGGCCCGTCTGCACGCCAGATTGGGCAATTTCACGTGAAGCCGTTGCGATGAGGCTCGCTCCAAACAACAAGGCTAGATCTTTACCAATGCCAAGTCCAAGCGCGGCCACCAATTTTGGGGCCGCTTTCTCGAATTTATCCATAGCGGATATCTCACCTGCAGAGAGGGGCTCTCCGTTGGGACCGGTTACACTGGATTTCGTGGTTCCATTTGCACCCGTTGTGGTCGTGAGCTTCTTACCGTTCGAGTCGGTTTCAGTAGTGGTGATGGCGCCTGTGGTGGGGTCGACCTTCTTGTCGGTCGAGATGATCTTGGACCGATCGAAACCGCCGTCAGCCACGACGTCACCTAGCGTTCCGCCCTTCTTGACGTTCTTGTATATGATGGCGCTCAGCGCCACGGCGAGTATCAAGAAAAGGCCTATGAACAATATGTTGGCACTGGACATTGCCCTCTAGAGTTAGTCTAGAAAATAAAGACTTGAACCTTGACTTGAATAATGAAGATCATCTTCTGCATGCCGGGCCGCACCTACTCGCGCGAGTTCCTTCTGGGCTGGACTGACCTCATGATGCAGGCGGCTCAGCGCGGTCACCAAGTGATGATCTCCCAGCATTACACGAGCTGCGTACACTTGGCCCGCGCCAAGTGCCTGGGTGGGAACGTGCTCAACGGTCCGGACCAGAAGCCTTTCCAGGGTCAGGTTGACTACGACCTGATGATGTGGATCGACTCTGACGTTGTCTTCAAGCCTGAGGATTTTTTCGCTCTGCTCGAGAGCCCCCATGACGTCACGGCCGGCTTGTACATGATGGAGGATATGCAGCACTTTGCGGCCGTGAAGACTTGGGACAAGGAGTACTTTGCCAAGCACGGCTCTTTCATGTTCCTGAGGCCCGACGACATCGAGGGCGCGGCCCAGTACATGCAGGTTGCCTACACTGGCATGGGCTGGATGGCGATTCGCAAGGGTGTCGTGGAGAACCTGAAGTACCCATGGTTCTTCAGTCCCCTCGAGACCATTACGGATTCAATTGTGGATATGAACTCTGAGGACGTATCCTTCTGCAAGGCTTTGACCTCTGCGGGCCACCCCATCTTCATCGACACCAAGATTCGTGTCGGTCACCAGAAGCCCCTGATTATTTGAAATCGAAGATTTCAAACCTTAAATTCAGCCTTGAGCTCATCAATGGACCGGTAATACCGTGCTAGGTCCTTCTTAAATCGCGCATCCTGCTTGGCCCCCGTCTTGACGAGCCATGCAAGATTAGCCTTGCTGTACTTTGTGCGCTGCTGGTTGTCCGTGGGCTTCCGGGGCGACACGCGTTTTGGGGCTGCCGGCGTCGCCTCTGCTGGGCGCTTGTCCATGAAACTTAGAGCCTGCATGACCGTGTCGGCCAAATCATCCTTTTTTGAGTGCTTATCGAAGAATGGGACCCACTCTTTGTTCGGGCCCACCGCATCAATAAATGCACGGGCCCGCTCGATCGCCGCCTTTTTGCGCTTGGCGTACATGACCTTTCCGGGCCCCGCGAAATCAGGAACCTTGTGGCGCGCGTCCCAAATCACCACCTCGCGACTGGGATCCTTGGTCAGGAAATAGGTGTGCAGAAGATTCTCGACCGCTTTTATGCTGCGATTTTTGTCGGGCTGCTTCTCGATAACGACCGTCTTGGACTCGAGGACCCACGGGCGCTCGTTCAGGTGGCGCACGAGGCACAGAAACACCCCGTCGGCGTGCGTGGGCGGAACCCCCGACACGTCCCAGTGGTGAATTTTGCGATCTACTGGATCAATCAAGCACATCGCAAGATTCTTAATTCCGCAATCAATTGACAAAATCATCTATTAATAAAGATTGGCTGGTTTTTAAGTTTAGAATGAACATTTGCTCACAGAAAAAGGAGATTGAGGATGTACGGATCGCCCGGCGGGACATCAAGGTGGTGAAGGAGCACCCACCAACCGAGCCTCCTGAGCAAGACCTGACTGGGCTCATTTGCTGGTGGTGCGTTCACGCATTGCCTCAAAAGCCCTGCATCCACTTGCCCATCAAATATGATGACAAGCGCAAGATCTTTTCGACCATAGGTAATTTTTGTTCATGGGCGTGCACAAAGGCTTACGCGCTCGATATGGGCACATCTCGGTCTGGTGAGATCCAGATGTTGCTGGCTACGATGCGAATGCAGTCTATGGGCAAGTTTACATCCTTGTGGCCCGCCCCGAAGCGCCAAGCGCTCAAGTGCTTTGGGGGGACCATGGATATCGACGAGTTTCGCACTTTTGGTGGCAAGGTCGAGCCTCCCCAACTCTTTTACCCGTTCGAAAGGATGTATATATCAGCGATCAGTAATACACACGCGGAAGCACCAGCCACCGCTGGACAGATTTCAGCATCGGGTGGAGCTCGTCGAATGGCAGCCATCGAAAACGCCACGGCCGAGACGGATACACTGAAGCTCAAACGCTCCAAGCCGCTCGCACGGACGGCGAGCAAGCTCGAAAGCGCTCTGGGAATCAAGCGGAAGGGGAAGGAATGAACGCGTGGCCACTCAGCACCGCCTTGGCGTACGATGCGCACAGTACGAAATGGATATGGGGCCAGTCGAGCGCGTCACGTTGCTCCAGCTTGATATTCATGGGGTTCTTATTGACCTCGCGCTGAAGGTGGAGGTGGCTCGCTGGATCCGCCATACCCTCTGCCAAATCGCACATTAGACCGAGCCACAAGACGTGCTCGGTGTTCTTGGGGTCAAAAGCCTTGATGAACTTTGAAGTGATCGACATTTAATAGGATCGCCATATTTATCTTTAACGCATACACCCGCACCCGGACTTTTTGGGCCGGAGGAACATCAGGTACAGAGCCGCGGCTATCATCACCAAAATGAGCGTGTCAGTAGACTTCATCCTTACTCTTCGTCGAGAGATTCTTCCTCTTCGTCCTCGTCCTCGTCGTCAGACAATGGATATTCATCCTCATCCGTCGAGTCGCTCTCGGTTTCATCCTCGTCGTCCTCGTCTGGTACGTAATCCTCATCGGTATCGATCTTTACAAATCCATCGTATTCATGGGGCCTGAAGCCAATGTCTTCCTCGTTTGACGTCTTGAGATATTCTGCGATGGAATCTTCATCGATATCGTAGGTGTCATCTTCGTAGCGCCACACGTGGTCGGCATCCTCGCTGAGGTAACGAATTGTATAAATGACTCCATCCTTTTCTTCAATTTTGGCCAGAAGTGGAACGGGTTTGCGGGCACCCACGTCTGTCCAGACACGCACGAGTTCACCCTCCATTGCTGAACTCGACTGAAATAGTTTTTAAGTAGAATTTACGCACTTACGCGACGCGCATGCCGCCAAGCTTCACCTTGTAGAGCATCTTGCGCGCACGCTGCTTGCGCACCGGCTTGCCACCGAAGAGCTTTGCCAGGCCCATGTTGGGTCCTGGGCTCACCTTGAGCTTGCGGGGACGGCCCACTGGGCGCTTGGCTGGGTAGCCCTCCATCATCCGGCCGATGTAGGCATCGCGCTTGACGTGCTGGACGCGAACACCCGGAACGCGGGCGGCATAGGGCAGGCGGTTATATCCCTTGTTCTTGCGCTCCTTGCGGACCAACTTGGGGCGGATTGGGCTGGGGATCATGACGTTCCCGTGGACGTACTTGACGTTGACGGTGGAGCCTGCTGGGTTCTTGTAGAACTTCGCCTTGGGGGCGTACTTGACACCCTTCTCGGTCTTGACTATGTACTTGCCTGACGCGGTCGTGTAAATCACACGACGCTTCACGTTCATAAAGTCGGTAGGCTTGGGTGAGGCGTGGGGCATTTGTACTATTTATCGAGAAAATTTAATACAGCTTGGCGGCCAGCATCTTCTTGGGCACGCGGGGACCGCGCTTCACGTCCTTGTTGGAGCGCATCTTGCGGACCGGCTTGCCGCCGAACATGGCGGCGATGCCCATGTTGCCCATTGGGGACACCATCATCGCCTTGCGTGGGCGGCCGACTGGGCGCTTGGGGCCGATAGCCTTGCGGTACACCTGGCCCTCCTTCATGCGGGCCTGGCCCTTGTTGGAGCGCGTCTTGCGCATCATCTTGGGGCGGATGGCGGTTGGCACGCGAGCCTGGGAGTTCATCAGGCTGCGCTCGGTGCCGCCTGGGCTCTTCACGAACTTAGCCTTGGGGTTGTACACGGTCGAGCCCTTGTTGGATTTGGCCATGTACTTGCCATCCGCGGTCATGTAGATCACGCGGCGCTTGGAGTTCAGGAACTTGGTGGCAGACTTGGGGACGGCGGGGCGACCACGGAGCATTTTGTACTATAAATGGAGAAATTAATTACACTCAACCCTTCCACCTGTTTCCGCACGATAGGCAGGTAATGAACGCGGTCATCGGTTCGTCGGCCGATCGAGTTTGCAATAAATAGAACGTTGTGCGCCTTGATTTGCAACGACCGCAGGTGAACATTCCTGAGTAGTCCTGCTCCTTGGCCTTGGCGGTTTCCATCATCAAGTCGCGCGTCTTGAGCGCGAATGCCGCGCGTGCACAAGGCCCGCTAGGCCAGAGCACGTCCGGTGCGTAGCGCGCCAGGTTTTTGGTCTCGAGCTCCTTTCGCAAAATCCGCGACGCGAGCTGAGGCGCCATTTTCCACGTGAAATTCACCCTGTCACCTGAGACCTCAAGGGTCACCGCTATCCGCTCATCCCGTGTGAGCTCGGCCATGAGGTGCATGAGCTTGTGTTTGTAACGCCAGCGGAAGGTGCGGTTTTCCCATGCAGGTTCGTCGCTCATTTGCTTCGTCTGCTGGACGGCCCAGTTGTAGACCGAGCGCTCGGCGTTCCTTACTACAGGGCTGTTCAGCGCACCAAGGATGCTCGAGAACTTGAGGCGGGCATGGTCGCGAAGGGCGTGCTCCATTCTTTATTTTGGTATAGGATCTTTAGGCGGGCCAAGGATCCTGGTCCGGACATTACACAAATTTTTGGCATTCGGCCCGGCCATACGTTTTTTGAATTGTTCATGGGCCAAGTCTTCACAATTTTGGTCGCAATTTAGGAGAACGTCCCGTGTCTCCTTGTGGTGGGCCGACCACCCTGCTGAATTATCCTTGAAATTTCCATACTGTTTGGCCCTCTTGATTGTCTCCTGAATATTGCAGCTCGGGTAATGCAGTACCCTCAATTCCTCCGGTGGTATATCCTGTGAAATAGACCCCTTGAGGAAATGGGGCCCATGCCACGCCGACAGTCCCACGACCCCCGCACCCTTGCCATTTCCATAGGCCGTAAACCTCTCTGGATTTTCATGAAACTTGCGACCCTCCTTGAAGCAGTTGTGATAGTCCATGCGGTCGGGGGCGAGTTCCTCATTTTGCATGTGAAATACATGAGCATCTGGGTACATTGAAAAAACCTCGGCCGGTGGTCCTCCCGAGAGCAACTCGTCAGAGTCTATGTGAATTATGTACTTGATTCCATCAGCCTCGGCCATGCGCTGACCCTCCTCAAAGGCGAGCCTCTGCTTCTCACGCACATTGGCCGGATCATCTTTTCCAGGGTCCAATTTGAAACCAAGACGGTCTTTCCAATTTCGTACCAAAATTAGTCGAGGGTCCCATGCATCCAGTTCTTCAGAGTCGTCATCCAAGAATATATAGAATTTATCAATAGTATTGTGATGATCAATCCAGGTCTGGAATTGATGGGGGTCCTTGACGAGCGACACTATACACACTTTTGGCCTTGTCCAATTTAGGAACAAAATTATGGCCAGAACAAGGGTCACGGCCAGGGCCAAGAGGATGACCTCCATATAAAAGCGAGCAACATTATTTATATAACATGTATTCTATAGTCACCTGCGCCACCAGTCGGTGTCCCGTATGGGCCCTACGCAGCGAATGATTGTCACTGTTGTGCAGAGCGCCGCCTCATCAAGGTGTTCAAAATTCAGGCCCAGCGCCAAGGGGTCCGTCTGGCCCATATGGCTCGCTGGATTCATCGCAAATATGGAGACCTGATAGTTACGAGAGTTCTACAGACCGGTGAACTCGGTACATCTTTTCCATGTGTAATTTGTCGCAAGGCTCTCGAGCGCCATTCGATTCAGTGGAGAGCCCATTTCGGTCCGGTCTGGGTCAGGAGCACGGACCCAGACATTCCACCCTCCCGCCCAACGTCCAAACAGATCACCAAGATGGGCTTCACAAAACTTTTACCTTGAGTTATGATAATATGAATTGGCCCGTGTCAATTCTACTCGGCGTATTGGTCGCGTGGGTCATCATTTGGGTTATGAACAGGTCCGTCTCGACCTTTAACGCGGGTCTCGGGGACCGCCTTCCAGCCGCCGAAATCGACATGGCGCCCACCCCAGGCCCGACATCCGGCCCGCCAACGATGGAGGCCCTCGAGGCGGTGATGCAGACCAAAGAGCCTCCGTTCAAACGAGTTCAAATCGAAGGCATGGACGCGCTTCTCGTGGCCGTGGGTCTCGCGGAGTGGAGCCCAAAGCCGCGCCCGAGCATCATGGACGGTGCTCCTCCAGGTTCCATGGCTCAGTATCTCAAGACCAATGAGATGGGCCCAAGCCCAACTGGTCCCATGGAACCCAAGCCGCTCGAGAAAGATCAGGGTGAAATGATGGGTGGCACCGCTCCTCCCCCTGGCACGTGGACCGGAGGAGGTTTCTCCGGTGGCGGTGGAATGGGCCCATCTCCGCAGGTGGGTGGGTTCTCCGGTGGTGGCGGAATGGGTCCACCTCCCCAGACGGTGAGTATGGGTGGGTTCACGGGAGGTTTCGGTGGGGGCGCTCCTCCCTCGGCCGGAGCCCCGCCTCCCGCTTCGGCTCCAGGGCCATCGGTCGCCTCGGCGATTGCCTCGTGGCAGGCTCAGCAGCAGGCGAATCTCGATCGCTCCACTGCGGCGGCTCAGGGGCAGGCTATCCAACAGCTCGTCGAAGGCTTCAAGACGTTCTATATGAACACTTGGCTCCCGAGCCGCCCATTGGCTAGCCGCAAGGACACCGCGGCGAACCGCATCGCCTTCATTCAGGACAAGACGAGCTCTATACAGACCCAGATAAACTCCAGTCCGGTATCTGACGTCGCCAACCGCACAGCCTTCTTTAACCAGAAGGCCGCCATGGACGTGCTTACCGCGACAAACTGGGCTGATAGTGCACCGGTCGACTGCGTCATCGGCGACTGGGGCGCGTGGGACGAGTGCACCGCCCCATGTGGTTCCACTGGTATCCATAATCGCACGCGCATATATACACAGGCCACGAATGGCGGGAAGGCGTGCCCAGCCAAAGTCGATAAGCAGTGTGGACCGTGCACGGGAATGCGTGCATGCGTCCCTGGAACAAAGCCGGCGACTCCCTCGTGCCCAGCGGGGCAGACGTACAACACAACCACCAAGATGTGTGTATTGGCCCGCGATCCCAAGTGCTCGACTGGTTACACGTTTGATCCAATCAGTAATAAATGTAAAAAAGCTGGAAAGCCTGATCAGGCCCCCACGTGCGATAGTGGGTTCAAGTACAACTCGGTGTCGAAGAAGTGCGAGGCTTCGTATAAACCGACATACACCTGCCCTGACGCTGGCTGGAAGCTCAGTGGCACCAACTGCACCGCCGCGGACGTCTCGACGGTCGCCACCCCATTCTGGGCGAGCCCCGCGCCAAAATGTTCTGTAAAGTAATTACAATTCATAAATCTCATCAAACCTATTTTTGTAGAATTCATACGGGGCCTCTAGTGAGTACAAGTTGCCCGCGACCGAGTAGCTCGCCTTTTTCTTCACAATTTTATCGACTGAAATCAGGTCTAAAATATTCCTCGTGCACTCGAGCTTGAGCTCATCAAACTCCCATTGACGGATGAATACGTGAACAAGTTTGTTCAATCTACCCTCGGGTAAAACGAGAGTCCCAAAACTCGCCATATCGGGCCACTCCTTTTTCTCTATAAAATGCGTCTCTATCATACAACCAATCAAACCCGCATCATCGACGTCACGGAAGCCAACCATGGCCGAGCGAATGTCGTCATTCACTCTGAGCACAAATGCATTATTTTCATTTGAGTGAATAGTGTAGTATTTGCGATTTTTTTGATTAGTACGAGAACTGGTAATAGGCCGTACTGGAGGGAGGGCCGTAAGCATCTTAATTTTGAATACGAAATAAATCTTTACCTGAAGACTGATAAAAAACATGTCGTGTCTGGCCCTAGGATACGGCGAACCCACAAACTTTCCTCTGCAAACATCAAGAGACCATGGCTTGTACCGACCGCGAGTGCTCCGTGTGCTACGGTGAGCAGGGTCCCTTCCAGACGCTGACGTGCAGTCATGCGTTCTGTAACGGGTGCATCAAGCAGTGGTACCTGAAGGGTACTGGAACAGGGTGCCCTATGTGCCGGCGGGCAATCTACTTTAAGGGGTTCCACAAGGTCCGGGACCAGTGGGACGAGGATGCTTGGGAGGGCCGGTGTGCAGAGGCGTTGGGGAATGCATTTGACGAGTGCATTGCCGAAAGCCTAGAAATGGCCGAAGCTTTCCCGAAGAAGTACAGGTCACAAATTATGGCGGGAATTGTGGACGACCTGCGTGACATTGAAAAGACGTATCGCTTCCTCAAGAGCGCGGGGATCGCAGCCGAGGACATCGAGTACGTGCTCATGGAGTGCGAAGACTACTACTCTGACAGACATATAGATCACGTCCGGTACCTCGACGAGCCCGTGAAGGAGTTTGCGTCGCGCTACCCCTGCATCGCCAAGTCCTCTTCGGCATCCCCTTGCCGCTCGCGCGCTCATCAGGACCCCTGGTGCACAATAAGCTTTTTCATTGAAGTTTAATATACTGCCCGTTCCTCAATAGTCTCGACGCCCCTAGGACCAGCACGAATGGTGCAACCACGAACGTCAGTATGCGTGCAGATTCAGGACTAAAATTCAGTGTTGTTCTCGCTCTATGATACACGGCCCCATCCACCGTCTGGTCTCCAACATTTGCCGATCCCGACTCTTCAATCCATTTTGATTGGTAATTGAAGACGATGAGAAAGGCTGTATAGATCAAGAACACACCTAGTGTTTGTGTATGAGGTGTGGTTATCGTCCCATCTATGAAATGCATGGCGTAAATGACCGTCAGGACCACGGCGCTTTTTAGCACGAGCCCCACTTCTGGGCTCAATTTATTAAGGAAATTGAGCCACGAGCGGCTCGTGAAGACGAGTCCCACAAGGGCCATAAAGGCCGCTAGTTTAATGTGGCGCATTCTATGATTCGCCGAGAAATTTAGTGACGTCTCCAGATAAAAACACGACCCGTGAAGAGAGTAGAAATGGAAGCACTTGAGGCAGTCCTTGACCTGGCGAAGGAGCGCGACGAGCTGGCTCACGAGCTCGAGACGTACGAGTCGTGGTTCGAGTCGCTGGTTGGCAAGCACGTGATCCTGACGGAGGGCCGCAAGAAGCACAAGCGCTTCATCGAGTGCGTCGTGACGGAGTTTGTGGAGGGTGAGGGGTGGGAGCTGGAGAGCCTGGAGGATGACAACGAGGTCTTTGTGGTGACCTTTGAGGACTTTGTGGAGGGCAAAGTGTTCGTGCGCGAGGAGCGGGAGAAGAAGGTGGCCTTCAAGGAGTAATTTTCTGTGTAATTAATACAATGCATTGCTCGCAGCGCAAGGACTGCGTTTGTCCTAGCTGCAAGCTCCACGTGCGCCCCTTTATCTATATGGTCATCTTCGCCCTGATTGTTTATTTCTTGACCAAAAATGTTCAGCTTACGGCGGGCGTGCTTGCCGCTCACTTTGTGCTGTTCAACTTGCTGTAGAGTTCCTTGGAGAACTCCTCCAGTCCGGGCTTGATCACATTCGCCCACATCTCCTCATCGCGGTCGATGGGGTGGCTCGAAACCTGGTTGTTGTACTGCTCGATCAACCGAGCATGTACAAGACCCAGCATCTGCAGATACACCTGGACCTGCACCATCTCGTATTCAACGACGCGACCGAACAGGCGGTTCGTACGGTTCTTAATCTCCACGAGGACCCGTGAACCGTCAGGCTGCTCCTCGATCCGGTCGATCCGGCCAGTCACCACGAAGTTGACGTCACCCAGTGTGCACACGTCGATGTTGTAAAACGCGTTATCCCGGATCAACTTGACGCCCGTATCAGCCTCGACCTTGTCGCTCGTCTTGTCCTCCGTGCGCGTCCCATGGGACGTGTACACCTTGGACCGCAGGTGCTCGATAACCTCAGCCTTCTGTTCGACGCTCAATTTAGTATCCAAATTCACCTTGTTCTTGGCGTCCTCAAATATGGTTTGAACATCAGTAGAGTCTTTGGCTTTGATATTTACAGCCGCACTGAGGACCTTCTGGGCCTCGACCGAAGCCCCCAGGGCCTCCTCGGCCCGGTCATTCTTGGTCCGCCCCGTGAAAGTCTCAGGACTGTACTTTTTCCAGGCTTCATCGAAAACCTCCTTGCGAGGCTTGTACCGGTTCAGTCCGCAGATGGCCGCAACCTCACTGGCCTTGATGACTACGCGCATCTTTCTCTAGATAAAAGGTGTTTGCTCTAACTAGACAACGATGCTGACCGTCACAGGACCTAAATTTTTCGTGCGGGCCACGGCATCTGGGCACAAGGCGCCCCCACCCCGCCTCAAGGCCCGGGATGTAAAGATGGCTATTCAGCATGCGCAGCTCATTTGCTATGGGTACGAAGACACTCTATCGTGCCGCGTCGCGTGGGATCACGTGGAGGAGATTACGAGGGCGCTCGAGCGTCAACGTGAGCGTGAGCGCGAGAGGGAGCGGGATCTCCGCCGCGAGCGTGAGCGTGAGCATTGCGAAAATGATGAGCTTGCTTGCCGTGAATATGACGTTTAGAAATAGGGACGCATAATTATGATCCCTAGGCCCAACATACCCACGAACAACCCGATATTTGCTATTATAATTCTCCCTCTTGGAATTGTAGGCTGGATCGCCACTGGCACGGGAATGATGACGTGTTGAGGAGCCGTCTGTGCATGGATCGGCACAGGGAGTTCAGCCCTGCACAAAGGGCATTGAGTTACGTAACACTGAATATGGACGCTCTTACGGCAGCATCCCATATGCACCACCGTACCTGTGAGGGACTCTAGACACACCGGGCACTCGTCCATCACTTACGAATTCCCACGAAAATAGAACCGGCCAAAAGGAACGCCTGCCCCATGGCGATCCAGAAGAGGGTCGTGCGTTGGCGGCCGGCTGTGCAGTCGCAACGGTCATCCATGAGCTTGTTGATATAGGTGAGGGTCACGTAAAGGTACGCCACCGATGCCACTGCAATGGGACCGGCCAGGTATTTTATCAGAGTCTTATTATTGAACAAAATTGCCACCTGGAAAAGGATGGACACAAGATAGAACCACTTCATGAAATCCCGGCGCCAATTTACGGAGCACTTACAGTCTTTCTTCTCGAGGTTGAAGATCCACGTGGCCGCCAGTGTAAAGAGAACTATGTTCACCAGTGGCCAGGCCCACCTGTACATTATATGATACACCTAGAATTTATATACTGTTCAAATAATGTGCGAGCCCCATTTCACTCGGTGAATCTTTTGGAAGACGCACCTTTTTTTTGAATTCCTTCTGGAGATCCGCCCTAACATCCTGAACGATTCTCTCCTCGTGTTCACGATATTCATCCGTAACCTCTGGCCATTTCGTTTTGTCGCCTAAATTGAAAACTTGTATAGACTTCAATCGGGGCACGTGACGTGCTATTATCGTATTAATCTCGGTATTACTCAAATTGTTTTTGTATTTATGAGCACGTGCACGTTTTTTGAGGAGGGATTCCATCCTAACATATGTTGGCAAAAAACGCGTCTTGTCACTGACAGGGTCGCCTAATTTTGGTTCTTGGTGTATAATAATGGACGGGCCTAGCAAACGTGAAAAGAAGCGCGACTCGGCAAAGAAATCCAAGGACCACTCAATTTACACCCAAAAATCAATCCGGGTCCGGGAGGCCCAGCTTGAAAAAAAGCTGTCGTGTCCAGACAAGACCAAGGGCAAGTGAAGACCAAGACACCCAAAAACAACCATGGCTTCCCCTCTCATGACTCCCGGCCTCAAGTTTTTCGCTGAGCAGATCGACCCCGTGTATCCTGCGGCGGGCCTGTACCGCAGCATGTCGACGTACGGCATCTCGAACCTCGAGGGCGGGCCTCAGCGCAACGAGCTCTACGTGGTCTGCCAGGACCTGTCCATTCAGTCCGTCTACGAGCCAAGCCGGCCCATTGGCTGGGAGCTTATCGAGGAGGGCTGCGAGTTCTGGTACCGTGTGACGCAGGCGAACCACGAGCGCAAGCGGGCCATGGTGCGGTGCCATAGCCGGGTTGAAGACCCGCCGGCGGGTCGTGGTTCCATCGGCTCGGTGGTGCAGACGTGCCGACGCGTCGAGAAGCCGCAGCAGGCTGAGGTGATCGAGCAGAAGGATGACGGTGAAGAGGTCACCTCGCAGCTCAAGATCGACCCGCTTCTGGCCCAGTGTGCGGCGATGGTCGGCGACCCGGACCAGACGGCCGCGCTGGCCAAGTTTGCAGAGGGCAAGATGAGCTACGCTGAAATGCGCGGACTTTGCGGGTGAAAAAAATCGAGTCGCGTGACGGCCAAGACGGCCTCTGGCATCTCCTCGAACAAGAAGAATGAAATTCGACATTACAGAGGTTCTGCTCTGTATCGCGATCTGGCCAGCCGTGTACTGGTTCTCAACCACCTTCCCGTTGCTCGCATCGTTCACCGTCGCGGGGCTTTTGCTTGATTTTTAAAATCCACTAATAGTAGGACGAATGCATAATGATGTGTGCATTTCAGTTAGAATTACGGTCCGTCGTGTGGCCCGCCACCCTATTGTACGATCCAGCGCTCTTCTGCGCAAGCACGTGGTGCGAGGAGCCACACTGGGACTCGTACCAAGTGCAGTGAATGACATGGTCTTTCATCACGCGCCTTTGAACCTCGGTGAGATTTTGCACCTATTCCAGGACACCGCCACCGTCACGACCATGAATGCGATTGCCGCCGTCATCGTCACTGCGTCTAAGGTTCTCTAGTCAACTTGAATTTAGTTTTGGAATAAGGATATATCACGTTGAACGAAACTCGCAGCCGTCCCACGTTGTCCCCTTGCTTGAACCCCTTCATAGGAATGATATAGTCCTCCCGAGGGTCCAAGACTCCCCAGTCCGCCGTGTCCACATCTATGGGCCCGTCGAAGTGTGGGATCTGGATCTTCTTCCCGTTCACGCTATCCTCGAACGAAATCTTCGTGGACCAAACGAGGTCCAGGCCCTGACGCATGAGCTCGGGGTGCGTCTGGACCCTGACGTGGAAAACGAGATCACCAGGCTCCTCACCGGGACGCACGGGTTGCTCACCGAGACCGTGCGCCACGAGCGTGTTTCCATCCTCAACACCTGGAGGAATTTTCAGTTCTAAATTCAACTGCTCGAGCTTTTTGCGTTTGTGACTACACGAATCACACCCAGTGAACATGGCCCCCTGACCTTCACACTGCGGGCAGGGCTGCTGGAACGCCATGGGCCCCATCTGGACGTACTGCATTCCCGAGCCTCGGCAGGCTTGGCACTGTTTACGGCAGTTCAAGCAGGGTTTACCTATTGTGATCTTCATGTTCTTGGTGATTCCCTTGTACGCGTCCTCGAGTGTAATCTTGATATCGTGGTCGCGGTTGGGGCGTTTCTGGGGTCCACGAGGTCCGCCAAACGCCCCACCGAACATCTGGGCGAATATGTCGTTGGGGTTGAAACCGGGCGGAAAGCCACCAGGACCTGCTTGGGGCCCCGGGGGACCGTCAACGGTCCCCCACTGATCAAAGTTTTGGCGCTTCTGTGGGTCGCTGAGGATGTCATAGGCGCCCTGGATCTCCTTGAATTTTTCGGCGTCACCCGTTGGTTTGTCCGGGTGAAGTCGAAGAGCGAGTTTACGATAGGCCTTCTTGACCTCTTCTTCTGTGGCGCCCCTCTGGAGGCCAAGAGCCTCATAGGGCGTTTGAGAATGCATTCTCAAACTCTAATTTTAGTTGGAAATTACTCCTTTACTTGGAGCGCGACTTGCTCGCGCGCTTACGGACAGCGCTCTGGATCTTGCGCGCGGCCGTGTTGGGGCTTGGGGCGTTGCGTTTGGGCTTTGTAACGACCCTATTGATGTTCCGGGTCTTTACAGGGTTCCGCGTCATCGGGTTGTTGAACAGTTTATAGCTTGGTTGAGTCATCATCAAGTTGTAGTTGTTCTTCACGGCGGGCATGTGACGGTGGACGAGTTTCCAGAACTCAAGCTTTGTATAGAAATCTTCGCGTTTTGTAGATGGGTCAGTCACGCGATAGACGACTATTCCCTCTGGAACCTTGTTGAGAGTTATAGGATTTATATAGTTTGCATTTATGTTCACCGTCTTGATTTTTGGAAGAGAATTGAGGCGATTGGCCAGTGCGTACCGCTTCTTGAGCGCCCTTATTTTGTGTTTCAACTGGGCAACTTTCGCGGCGTGGGCGGCAGCGGCGGCTTTTTTCACCATCTCATTCATCCTTGAGTACTGGAAATATTATTTTAGCCCCGGCGCCCAGCTTGTTGGAGGGCTCGCAATTGAGCATTCAAATTATTCACTTCCATCTCTTGCGATGCACTGGGCTCTTGGGTGGCGATACCCGCCTTCTTTGCATAAGCATTTGCCAGATTCTTATAGCGTGTATTTGCAGGGTTTTTCCTCGCCAAATTTGCGTATATTATAGACTGTTTTGCGTTTATTTTCTGTTCGAGTTGAGTTCTACTTGCGGCATTTATTGACTTGGCAGCCTTGAGAATGGCTCGAACTCCTTCGAGTTTTCTTCCATTGTTAGCTTCTGTTATTTTTCGATTGATATTTGTGGGCGTTGCGTAGACTTCAAAGCGAGCTCCTTCGGCTGCTTGGCCCAAAATATTTGCCTCATTTTCACTCATATTTGTGTTGGAATTTCCAGCATTCACTTTTGGACGGACAGGATAACTTGTTCGTAGGTTCGGGAGCCGCCGCGCAGCCTTCAGCCCGGCTCGAACTTCGTATTTCGCACGAGTAGGATCAAACTGATTCAATTTGCGAATATATGCGAGACGCGAACTGACACCTGGTCGTGCATTCGGGCGAACGACGCCCCGTGTAGATGATAGAAAGTTGCGTATTTTATTATAATTTCTGTTGTTTTTGGGAAGGTTATTTATAACGGCTCTGGCTGCATTCCGGGCCGTTTCGAGGTTATTTTGACTCAGTGACCCAAGAGTCAGTCCCTTGCGCATGAGTTTGTTCATTATAGCACCTTGCTGTTGAAACCATGCTGCACTAGACTGGTTAAGTGTCGCTGTTATTATATCTGCATTTAGCCCAAACGTCCTTTGAAACGCCGCGGCGTCACTGACGACCTCAATTTTATAGGAAGGGTATTGCCTAATGTAGTCGAGGTACGTCGTCAGGAAATCTCCCGCAATACTTCTGTCAATAGTGGTGAATGATGCCGCCGTCTTTTGGAGAACTCCATAAAACCACGGCACGAAATAACCCTTTATTTCAAAGTTGTAACGACTTTTAAGAGGGGCCATAAGTATTTCCAGAGACTTCATGATTTTTAGGAGCTGGAACATTTCAGCCGGGACTGGCTCGGGCTTTCCTATTCCTATTTTCAATTCAAGAACCATGACGGTAAAGTAAGGCGCCCCGTTCTTCATAGAACGCCGGATAATGACGGCGTCTGGTTTTCCAAACCCCCAACCTTTGTATGGAGTGCTCGGAAGAGCGCTCCATGTCGTCATGGGCGTGGGTCTTCCACCGGCCATGTGTGAATTGGGGTTTGATTCTCTGCTGAGTATGTCAACGAATAGCTTCTTGTTAGAGTTCACGGTATTCACGGGAAACTGCTTAATAGTATTTTCAAAAGGAACTTCTGATTCAAGGATAACAGTGGTATCATACGGATATGACGGGTCGAAATATTGTGAAATTTTCTCCCAACCCCGAGAACCGTTAAGACCGTATTTCCAGTATACCGGAAAGGCGCCGGGTGACGCGGCAGCGCCTATTGTAAACCCCACTGTTTCAAGATAGTCACCTAGGTGAGACTGTATATATGGCCCGGTGTAATGAGAAGCTTCCCTGTTTATCCTGGAGGCGGCGACGATGGCCCGCGCAGTTTGTAAATTGATATTTGGATTCTGCGTGGGCTTTCTAAATATACCTTGGGGAACCAGAGAAGTATTTCTTGAAAGCGTCTTATTCAAAGCCTCGCGCATTGACGAGTTCTTATTGAAATATTTCTTCCAGTCTTGGTCAGCCGCCAGAGCCGTCATAACTTTACTCGTGTTCCACTTGTTTCCGGTGATTTTCGCAGCTCCCGCTGAGAGGTTTGCCCTATATTTTACCCTGGCGGCTTCATACTGCATCTCCCAGTTCTTGAATGGGAGAGCTCCGGGCGTTCCTTGTACATACTGTCTATACAATTCTTTAGGAACATTTGAGGCCACTGGCCGCCCTTTAATAGTTGGCGCTATTTGTGTTTTACCTTTTGGTGCAAAACCTATTCCGTTATTTCCAAAAGTCTGAAGAGCTCGGACAAGGTTGGCCTGGTTTGATGCGAAAAACGCCAAGTTTTGGTTTGCCTTCTTAGATTTCTTTTTGATAGAGGTATTGTTATTGTTATTGGCTGATGCCTCTCGAGCCGCTTCTGTGAGGATCCGTGCACGTTTCATCTACTACTAAATCCAGATAAAAACTTGACCCGCCCAACAAATAACAATGGCTTCCAAGACCCTGATGAAGGCTCTGGACCGTGTGGCTGACCTGAAGGCTGACCTCAAGGAGGCGAACGCCGAGCTCAAGGAGGCGGTCGAGGGCACCGCCATGTACAAGGCGTTCCTGGACGCCATCAAGTCCACGAGCGAGGGCAAGATCCCTGAGAAGGCGGCAGCCTCCAACGCCTTCAAGATCACTCTGGCCATGTTGACCAAGAAGGAGGAGGCGGACGGTGACGCGGAGTAAAAAACGTGTCCTACCCAGGTCTAGTGCGCCCCACGTGTAATAAAAGCAACCCAGATGACATCCTCCCCATGGATCAAGAATATCCCCTTTGAGCGCTGCCCCGTGCTCGCCACTTACGACAATATCAGCCACTTCCACAAGGTGGCTGATATTGTCATCGATGAAGATTTGAATACAAAGGGCATCAAGGCGCGCCAGACGGTCATCAAGGCTCTACCGACTATTTCCACCCAGGAGTTTGGCGCCAAGGCGGTCGAGTGGCTTTATATGATTATCATCAATGGGCACATCGTTAAGATTGGTGGGACCCGCGACGGCCTCAAGAACCGCTTCGGGAGCTACCTATGCGGCCACCACACCCCTGACCGCGGTGGTTCCGGAAAGTGCTCAGTCACAAACGCCTTCATTTACAACACCCTCGACCACCACCTGCGACTGGGTCACGCCGTCGAAATGTACGGCTACAAACTTCCCGGAGCCATCGTGACCCAGAATATCCTCGGTGAGGACGTCACCTTCTCGGTCCAGACGTTCCACAAGTACGAGTCCAAGTTCCTCCAAGCCTTCGCCGCCACCTATGGCTCCATGCCGTTCCTCAGCGACAACGCAGATCCCGAGTACAAAAAGCAACCTCATCCGGTTCCAGTCCAAAGTGCTCAAACGGATCCCGACCCGCCGGCGTCACCGGAAAGTGCTGAAGGATCCTGATGTTGTTGAAGTTCCCCCATCGACAAATATTGTTTAAAAATTCATACAATGGATGTTCAAGCATCTTTGCTATCGCATGCGCCTCGTCCTCGTCCCTGCACCGAATGAATGCGATAGATTGCGTCATCCCACACGAGTCCACAAAAGTCTTATACCGGTCAGTCGTACTAATGAAAACCTTCCAGCCTGTCTGCCACTTGTGCGGCCTGGACGCCCAGACCGTCTGCTTGGGTGTGTGGATCAGGCGCGACGCGTGCTCGGCGTCTTCACGGTCCACGATCAAGTGACGCTTCGTATACTTGTGCAAGTCGCTGCTGGTCTCCACGGCGTACTTGGGATGACTGGACTCGATAGTCTTCAAAAGGATCTTCTCAATTTCAGTCGTGAAATAGAGAGGCACGAACCTGCGGACCCTCGAGGGCACCATGGACTGGTAGTCTCGGCCCTTCCAGGTCCCGCTCACGGAAAACGGGTCGGTCGCTGGGCGATTCTGGATCACATACCAGGTGAAGCTTGACCCGACCTTCTTGAAGTACTTTTTGGCCGAGTGAATATTTAGCTCCAGAATTTGAAGGGCCGTGATGCGACTGATCAAAGTGTTGCGGTCGGCCCATGACATCCAGTTGTCGGGTGTGATGAAGGCTAGGTACCCACCAGGCTTCAAGAGGTCCAGGGATTTCTCGAGAAAAACCTTGATCAAATTGTGATTCTTGGAGGCTCGGGTCCCATCAGCCATGAGTTTGGCATATGGTGGGTTGGCCACGACCAAGTCGAATTTTGTTTCGAAATTAGCCGTCACGAAATCTTCACTGGTCACATTGAGTCTGTATCGGTCTCCACTGAATACCCTACGAACATTGACTAACCGTTCCTCATTGACGTCATTGAAGTACAGAACCTTTTCAAGAATTTCTTTGGGCTCCAATTTTAGTTTGAAATATATGGACCCAAAGAAATTACCGTTCCCACAACACGGGTCGAGGATCTTCAGGTCTGGTCGGCTCCACAACTCGTTTGGAATTTTGGATAAGATTTCTTCGACACATTTCATTGGGGTCGGCTCGTCGTTCGAAGTCTTTCGCGTACTTTGATCTGTATTGAGCACATTGTCAAAATAAGAAGCAACTTGTTCCGGTTGCGACTCATCAATCATATCTTCTATAAGGTCCGTGACTTTATGCCAAGGCCCGGAAAAAAAGAGTCGTGTCCGGGTTAGGCGTGGGCCGGACGCTAGACAAAGCACCTCAAAACAACCATGTCTCCCAACTCTTCCCTTGGCTGGAACTCTGCCGGTCTCCTGTGCGGCTACCAGGGGGAGTATGAGGGTGAGGAACCCTGCTTCGTCTGGACCTATGATGAGTTCGAGGCGTACTTGAACGAGTCAATCACCCCGTCCATGTATCACTTCATGGCCAGTTATGTCCTAGAGAAATTCACAAAAGATGACCTTTGGGAAATCGCGGGCGGTGATTACTGCACGGGAGACCTCGAGGCTGCTGCGGTCGACGCGTACTTCGACCTGCCGATCAGCGAGCGCATCCGCATGCACGAGCAAGAGCTTGTGAACCTGCGCGCAGCCAAGCGCACCGCCGAGGACAAGGAGTCGGCTGCGATCGACGCGATGCTCACCGAGAACATGCCGTTCGACGGAACGAGCCCGATCGCACAAGAATACTGCGACTTCATGCGGGGCATGATCGCCACGAACCGCGCAGCCGCCGACCGCCTCGAGGACGAGATTCACGAGGAGGAGCAGTGGGTTGGCGGCCATGAGGAGGGGGCCGAGGACGAGACCAAGGAAAACTACGACCCAGTGGAGGCTTGAAAAAACGTGTGCCGTTCTCGCCAAGTTTAATGAAATGAAACTCTTAACAAAATGTCTGCACCACGCGCCCCGCGCAAGTCTACAGGTGGCGTCGATGTCCAGCTCGATGAGTTTGAGACGGACCTGCGCGGCGTGCTCGAGTTTCACTTGATACTACGAATCGATAATCAGTTCTGGGCCGAGACTGGTGAGCTCTCTACGGAAGATAACCGTTTGATCGCACAAGTCATAGACGGCGCCTTCATGGACCTGACGCACCGGTACCAGAACGCGCGGTTCGTGATTGATATCCTTGAGAATTGCCGAATTTTGATCCAGAATGTGGTGTGGGCCGCTATGAATGTACCAATGCCCTACGAAGATGACATTGCCGTTCACGTAAATGCCGTCATCAACAACGCCCTAATGGTCTACAACCGTGTGATCTACGCGCCTCTCCGCACCGAGATGGTCATGGCGAATCACAGTGCCGAGGTCCTTCAGCGGACGTGGCGCCACTGCATCACAGATCCATCCCATATTGCGTGTCGGCGGCGGCTCATGTACGAGTTCGAGGATCTAAAAAACGCGTCGTGTCCTGCTCAGGTCTAGGCGGTCCGCTCTCGAATTCAATCCAAAAACAAAGATGGTCTTCCCGCAGGTTCTCATCTGCACCAACGCCCCCAACACCGAGCTGGCCCTGACCAACAGCGTCCACGTGCACCCCACGGATGCGCGGACACCCTATGTGAACATAAGCAACTTTGTGTACCGTGCAGTTCCTCACCCAGATGTTGAGAAGGGGCACGTTGCACTGAACGCGATCCAGCGGCGTATGGCCAAGACATTCCCGGGAAACAGCGTCGAGGTCTGGGAGTTCCTGATGCCCATCTCGCGCGACTTTTCGATCGCGGCCGTGACCATCGAGGCCCAGTTCGTCAAGCCGGCCAGTGCGCGCGTCACGGACCTGACCAGCCTTGCGAACTCCGTGCGATCTGCACTCTTGACGGACGTGCTCACCTTTGGTCAGTCCATCGTGATCGAGTACATGGACGCCAATATACTGCTATGGGTCAAGAGCAACGTGCGGGGACTCGTGACTGCCCAGACGGAGATTGGGATCGAGTGGCGCGATGATAACGTGTAATTAAACCTTGGCTTCATTTCTACTACAAGATGCATCGGTCCATCCTCGCCATCCGTCTCGGGACCCTTGAAACTTTTTTGAACAAAATTCGCATGAGCGCAAGCGAGCGAACGCGCCTAGATATTGCGACCGAGGCGTCCAGGCTCGCAGATAAGATCATGGCCTTGACCCCCATGGAATCATTTAGTCCCCTTGAGGCTGAGAAGATCCAAGCGGGTCTTGAGCACTATAGCCTTGCGGTATTTTGCGACCAGACGGACTGGGCTCAAAATACCCTAGATGAGCTTAGAACATTAACTTGTGAGTATTTCTAATGGATAAGTTTGTATGCGAAACTGACGTCTCTTTAGGAAAGGTGCTCAAGTACCGCAAACCGAACCCTCTAGGGGAGGCTGCGTACCTTCTCCCCGATGGCGCAATCGCCCGGGATGAAGACAAGATTATTCGGGCTCAACGGATTTTCCTCCATAATTGGTATCTTCCCGGAGGACCAGGGTCTCGACGGGCACTGGAAAAATACGGGTCATGTCCGGCCGAAGAATCCCCAATTTTAAAACAAAATTAGGAAAATGGTAAACACCTTCGTCCCTTTTGCTGACGCCGAGGCTTGTGCCAAGGCCTTAGACTACCGTCGACTCGGGAAGCAAAGGGTCGAGGCGTACCAATTATGGAGGGCCCTTATGGGTATCACAAAAGGCTGGGTCAACCACCCCGCCACGCACATGTGGAAAGGGCACACATGCTTTCTCGCCAAATATATGAACACTATGATTGACGAGTGGGTCGCCCGTGGATACAAGAACAACATGAAGAAACTTCCGCACTGCGCAAACCCGACGCCTCCGTGGTGGTGGGGGTGGGCCCCTATCCACAAGTCGCACCAAGCGTCCCTGAACCGCAAGAAGCCCGACTTTTACACTTTCGAGGTTGGATCCTGGGCGAACTATGGATACGTCTGGCCCTCCAAGGTTCAATTTCAGTATAGAATTAAGAACCCCGAACCTGATAAGGTTTGTGAACCCCTGTAGATTAGATGATCTCCGCGCGCAACCTCGCCCAGCGTCGCTATATAGATTTACTCACGTCCAATGTTCCCATCGTGATAGGTTCTGGCCCGGCCGGAACTGGTAAGACCCTCTTGGCGTGCAATGTTGGTTCGAAAACCCTCCAACGTGGGGGCGTCTCAAAGTTGATCCTGACTCGTCCGGCTGTAAGCGTCGATGAGCAGCATGGTTTCTTGCCCGGAACTCTCGAGCAGAAGATGAGTCCGTGGACTCGCCCCATGTTTGATGCCCTTTCGAGGTACTTTCGGCCGAAGGAGATTAAGACGATGATGGAGGATGGTAAGATTGAGGTGTGCCCCTTGGCCTATATGCGAGGTCGTACATTTGATGATGCTTGGATCATAGGCGATGAGATGCAAAACTCCACCCCGAGCCAGATGAAGATGCTCCTGACTCGTATAGGTTTCAATTCAAAATTGGTAATTGCCGGGGACGTCATGCAGCATGACCGGGGGTTTGAGCACAATGGACTGTCTGATTTGATTCTAAAATTGACCGAGTCTGCTAATATTCAACATATCCAGTTTACTGAGGCGGACATTGAGAGACACGAGGTGATAAAGGAGGTCCTTCGTATGTACCAGTGAAAAAGTGTGATGAGAGGCCCTGGCCTCTCCGTGATATTCTATATTCAAACCAAAAATGCCGTCAGCCAACTACCAGTTCATCTTAAACTGTATGAACGTCTGCGTCAAGAAGGGTCGCGCCTACCAGCACATCAACCCTAAAATCTCCGCGCTGGAGATTGAAAAGTTGGCTATCCTCAGCGAATTCCTCGAGTCTGTCCGCAATTTCGAATCAAAATTGCTGAGTGACATGGACATCGACTAAAAAATCGTGCGTTAAATTAAATGCCAACAAGTTTTCGAGAGGCTCTGAATGAGTTTAGATACGACCTCCTTGAAGATCCATATCGCAACAAACTGCCATATATTTCTATGTATCGGCTTGACAAGACGTTCCATGAGAACCAGAACAAACTTTCTAACGCTGATAAGAATGAATGGAAAAAGCTGTATGGATATTATGTAAGGCTTGAAAGAAAGCGCGGTCTACAGGAAACTGCGCGACGGATGAATGCAGCCAAGACCATCCAGAAAGCA
>Ga0181348_1000153_pt1 | contig 26953 bp, 19 predicted proteins | sample Su13VDMM110DN_FD_130092 | JGI IMG/M metagenome (GOLD analysis project Ga0181348, IMG submission 130092) | Freshwater viral communities from Lake Michigan, USA - Su13.VD.MM110.D.N | ecosystem: Environmental > Aquatic > Freshwater > Lake | place: USA: Michigan | collected 2013-07-16
ATCGACGACGACGATCTCTACACGATCTGGCACCACTACGTGCCCGTTGGCGACTACGCCATCGGCGCCAACTTCCGAGGGCAGATCGACACGCTCTACCGCGAGTTGCGGCTCACGCTCAAGCAGGCAGCCGAAGAGTTTGGAGCCGATAAGCTCTCCCACGACTCGAAGCACAAGCTCTCGCTCGGCTCGAAGCATTGGGACGATCCTCTGCACATCATCCAGGCGATCGAGCCACGCGCTGGCGGCAAGCGATACGGCGAAGATGGCAAGCCAGTGCCGAGCATCGAGATGCCATGGCGATCGATCTACTGGGAGCGCGACTCGAAGCAGGACGACGGAACTCTTCGTGAGTCGGGCTACCGAGTGTTTCCGGTGCTCGCCCCTCGCTACGACACCCAGGGCCGCGGGCTCTATGGCTACGGGCCGGGCTGCATCGCCCTGTCGCACGTTCGTTCGCTGCAGCACCGCCACCACCGTCTGGCAGAAACCATCGACTGGCAGACCAAGGGCCTGTTCACCGCCCCGACCGCGGCATCGGGCCAGACGAACCAGTGGCGACCGGGTGGCCGCATCCTGATCGACTCGCCAAACCAGCAGCCGATCCGCAACGTGATCGATCCGAATGCTCGGCTCGACCATCTGCTCGCCGACATTCAGGATGTGCGCCAGCAGATCCGGCGCGTCCTGCACTCCGACACGTTCACCTTGCTGTCGAGCATCGACGCCAAGAACGTGACCGCTGAGGCGGTGCGCGAGAAGCGGCAGGAGAAGATGGACATCCTCGGCCCGCTGACCTCGCGGATGATCAACGAGCTTCCGCGCCCCTGGGTCGACATCGTGTTCGCGGCCATGGAAGCCAAAGGCATGGTGCCGCAGATCCCGCAGGTTCTGCTTGAGCGCCGCGCGCAGATCGACCCTGAGTTCGAGTCGGTGCTCGCCAAGTCGGCCAAGTCGCAGAAGCTGTCTTCGCTTGGTGGCTTCACCAGCTTCGTGGCGAATGTGGCCGGCACGATTGACAAGCGCGCTCTCCACAAGGTCAAGGCATTCGGTCTGGTGAATGAGGCCGCCAAGACCTTCGACGTGTCGCCGGATGTCTACCGCTCCGATGAGGAAGCGCAGGAGATCGCGAATGCCGAGGCGCAAGCGCAAGCCGAAGCCGACAACGCCGCGATGGGCGCGATGCGCGCCAAGTCGATACAGGCGCTCGGCAGCGTGAAGACCGACTCGCCTAACCTTGTGACCGACTCGGTGAGGGCTGGCTGATGGCTGGTGATCGCACCAACGCCGGTATCGCCCGCGACATTGCTGCAGCAGCGCGCCGCAACGCTCGGATGATCAATTCTCTTGACAACAGCGTGGCCGAGCTTGCGGCAGAGGTGGATGCGATCCCTGGTGGCTCGCCGCCGATCGTGCTCAACATCGACTTCGGGGCGACGCCGCGGGACAGCGGCTCTTTTACGTTTGCCACAGCCATCAGCACCATCGGCTCGATCGTGGAGATTTTCGAGACAGCCGAAACCATCGCCGCCACGGGCGAAGAAGCCGATCGCCTCGAATGCGATCGGGTGCTCGCTACTGGCCGCATGACCGCCGACACCACCGCCACGATCTGGTGGATGTCTACCCCCGGCCCGATCAGCGGCATTCGCCGGTTCTTCTACCGCATCACGAGCATCTGACGCATGGCATACATTCAAGGCGACACGACTGGGCTGAAGGCCGAAGTTCTCGACAAGGGCGTGGGCAACGCCACACTCGTCACTACCCCCGCCATCGAAGACACGGGCTTCGTGGCGCTCGCGTGTGAGTCTGACCCAGGCACGGTGATCGGAACTGCGACCCGCTACCAGCCCGAGGCGTCGATCGACTACCGGTTGCGAGTCGGCCAGGACTCGGTACTTGACCAGGAGGTGTTCTGCTATGCGAACCAGAACACTGGCAAGCACGGCTACATCACGACCAACCTGACGATGTCGCTGGCAAGCGCCGGGTTGCTGACCAACGCGAGCAGCATCACGACCATCAACAGCGGCGTGATGCTGCGCACGCAGCGCCAGTTTGCGATCGGCGGCCAACAGACGCCGCTCTACGTCGAGACGAACTTCTCGCTGTCGGCTACGTCGATGGCCACCAACTCGACGCTGGACTTCGGTCTGTTCCTGCCCGGCACCGCCCTCGTGTCTCCGCTCGATGGCGTGTACTTCCGCTTGAATAGCTCCGGCTTGTTCGGCGTGGTCAACAACAACAACACCGAGACGGTCGGCACCGCGCTCACGTTCACCTTCGTGGCGAACCGCATCTACCAGTTCGTGATCACGGTCACGGGCCGTGAGGCGCAGTTCTGGATTGACGACGTGCTGTATGCGCGCGTGCCATGCCCGGTCACGCAACAGTCGCTGGTGCAGGCTGGGTCGCTGCCGTGGGCGGTCCACCACCGCATCGGTGGCACCGCTGCTGGTTCGGTCGTGCAGGGCAAGGTGTGGGCCTACTCGGTCTACGTCGGCGACATCAACCAGCCGAAGATGTGGGGGCACACTTGCACCGCGATGGGCGGCGGCATGCAGGTGCAGCAGGGTGCTGCGGTTGGCGGGCAGCTCGCCACCTACGCTCTTGGGGCAGCGCCCGGCGCGTCCACCCTAACCGCATCCACCGCTCCCGCGATCAACACGCCGGGCGGCAAGTGGAACGCCACCATCCCCGCCGCTGCCACGGAATCGGACTTCCCGATGTACTCGTGGTTGAATCAGGCTGGCACGGTCGCTATCCCCGGCAAGATGTTCGTCTGCACCGGCATTCGCATCGGCGAGACGACTGTGACGACCGCGCTCGGCGGCCCGATGTGCCTCGAATGGGGCGTGGGCTTCGGATCGACCGCCGCGACCTTGGCCACTACCGAGTCGGCTAGCTTCGCGGCCACCACCAAGATCGCGAGGAAGATGCACCTTGGGAGCCAAGGCTCGGTCACCGCTGCTGCGGCTGGCACCACGCTGCCCGGCTTCCAAGTGGACTTCAGCCACGCGCCGCTGACCGTCAACCCCGGCGAATACCTCCACGTCATCATGCGCTCCGTGCTCGCGACCGTGACCGGCGCGTGTCGCGGCGGCGTCGCGGTCCTCGGCTACTTCGAGTAACGATCTATGAGCAACATCTTCACCACCAACGCTCCGCGGCTCTGCCAAGAAGGGTCGTTGTTCTCCTGCACCAACATCACCCCGGGCACCGTGGTAAACACGGCCACCCCGCCGCCTCAGGCGTTGGTGGCAACCACGCCGTTGTTCGTCATCAAGAACAACGCGCCGGCCACAGCCAGCACCCGCGTGACACTCCTCTCGCTGAATGTTCAGCAGTTTGGAACGGTGCCAGCCTCAGTGCTGTCGGTGCAGTCGGCCATCGTCATCGACACCGGAGATCGCACCCCTACCGCTGCATCATCCAGCTCCCTGACCCCCGTCAACTCGGTAATCGGTGGCAAGACGAGCACTACCCTCGTGTGGTCTTGCCTGTCGGGCCAAACCCTCACTGTGCCCGCGGCGGTGGCCGCCAAAACGATCTCTCGTCGTCAGGTGAAGGGTGGACCGATCATCAACCTCGACGAGTACGAGTTCAGATTCGGGGCCGACACCCAGTCAACGAAAACCCCCCCATCGGCGGTCGGAATGTTCTCTTGCTCAGTGCCGTCCGTGTGTCTCCTGCCCCAGCAGTTCGCACTGATCTACATCTGGTTCCCTACCGGCATCACGAACCCATTCGCTCACGAGTTCGACCTCACGTTCTCGGAGCGATGAGCAGAAATCTTCGCACCGTCCCCGGTAACTGGTAGATGCTTGGTCATGGTCATGCTCAGTGACCACCGCCGGCATCAACCCGACAGACATCCTTGCGCGAAAGCGTGAGGAGAGCGCGCGCCCCGCGGCGCCGTCGCTAAACGCGATCTACTGGGCTGATCGCTTTGCCACGCCGGAAGGGCGGGCCGCCATCTTTGCCGAGCTGATGGATGCCGATGTCATCGGCGATGCCCCGTCTGCACCTGCCACGGATCGCGATCTGTGGATGTGGATCGGCAACCGGATGCGCTCCGCGCGGTTGCTGCAGGAGGCGATCCAGGTCAACCCGCTCGCCGTGGGCGCGATGTGGGCTGAAGCGATGAAGCGCGAGTTCGACAGCAGGAACAAGCAATGACCACCATCGACGTCCCGTCTACCGATTTTGTCGGCCAAGCCTCTGACACCGTGCAGGGTTTCAGCTCTGACGTGGCGGCTGTGCCGCCGGCCGCGCCGGCTCCTGCAGCCGATGTCCCGAAAGTGGCGACGCCTGTAGCGCCTGCTGCCCCCGAGGCGGCGAAGCCCACCGAAGCGGCCCCCGCTCCCGCCTCCGACTACGAGTTGAAGGTTGAGGGGATGCCGGCCGAAGACCTCAAGACCTACGTCGATCTGTTCAAGGCGAACAAGATCGAGCCGAAGGCCGGTCAGGCGATTCTCGACAACCTCCGCACCACCTTCAAGGCTCGCGCCGATAGCGACATCGCCGCCGCGCAGACGCAGTGGAAGTCGGAGAACTCGAAGGATGCTACCGCGTCGCCTCGCTTCGAGGCGGCCATGTCGGTCCTGAGTCCGGCCGTGCGCGATGCGCTCAAGGGTGAGGTCTACGTCGACCACCCAGTGCTCTTCAACGCAATCGCCGAGATCGGCGCCTTCGTGCAGAAGGCAACCAAGCAAGACACCGCAGTAGCAGGCACGTCGCCTGTCGCTGCGCCCAAGTTCGACCCCGCAAACACGTCTTCCGCAGCGTTCGCTGCTGGCGTGTCCAACGGCTTCTAACCGACCGAGGTAACTTCACATGGCTGCTCTGATCTCAGACGGCCCCACGATCATCGACGTCGAGAAGTCGAAGGATCCGAAGGGCAACGCTCTCCGCGCCGCGAACCTGATGGCCCAGACCATCGCGCTGGACAACATGCTCAACTACATCCCGTGCAACGGTGGTCTGTACCATCGTGTCGGGCAGATCGTGACCGAACCCGGCACCACGATCCGTGCGCGCAACGAAGGTGTCGTGGCGACGAAGGAAGAGCGCGTGCAGCACGACGAAGGCTTCTGCGACTTCCACCAGTGGGGCAAGGTCGATGCCGGCATCGCCCAGGACATGGCAAGCATCGACGGTGAGCGCGCCAAGCGCGTCAAGTCGGGCTTCGCTGCCATCGCGCGGAAGAAGGAATACACGGCCTTCTACGGCTCCAAGGCGGCGAGCGCCGGCAAGGAGTTCGACGGGCTTGGCGTGCGGTTCAGCTCGGTCGGTCAGCAGGTGATCGACGCTGGCGGCGCGGCCAACCTCGCCTCGCTGTGGATCTTCCGCGCCTCGCCGGAAACGATCTACTGGATCTACCCCGAGAACGGCACGAAGGGCATGCGCCACCGCGCGTGGCCGATCCAGGTCGAAGGCAGCCAAGCCGGCGTCACGGGCGCCCAGATGGCTTGCTACAAGGACGAGATGTGGCAGGAGTGCGGCATCGCGGTCGAAGACCCGCGCTGTGTCGTGCGCGTGTCGAACATCAACACCGCCCACTTCACGGACCTGACCAGCACGCAGGCGACCACCAGCTTCTCCAGCACGCTGCACAAGATCATGGTTGCCCATGATCGTCTGCCCAACGACGTGAGTGGCCGCGACTTCGGCGTCTGCAACCGCACGGTCTACTCGGGTCTTCGCCGGCTCGCGATGGAGAAGTCGATGGCAGCGATCGGCTGGGGCGAAGCCAGCACTGTCCTCGGCAAGCGCGAAGCGATCATGGTGGATGGCATCCCCATCTTCGTGAGCGATGCACTCACCAACGCCGAAACCCAGCTCACCTGAGAGGAACCACCCATGATGGACTACAATCAACGGCTGTCCGGCACCGTGCCGACCACGGCGGTTCCGACTCCAATCGGGCAGGCTCTGAATGCCACCACCACGGCCGGCGCCTACTCGACGAACTACATCGATCTGGATGCGGCTGGCACCCTTCGCACGCAGCGCGATCTCCGCGATCTGTATGCTCTGGTCTGGTTCACCACCACCCCGGCCAGCGCGACGCTCAATGCCACGATGGACATCGAGCTGGTTCAGTGCCTGACCACCACGCCAGCCACCACGACGTTCACAACCAACGCCGACACGGCTCCTGTGGTCGCAACCGATGCGTTCACCAAGACCGCGCACGGCCTCATCAACGGCACTCGCGTCACGGTGGCTAGCTCGGGCGCTTTCCCAACCACGGTCCCGCAGATCGCTGCGAGCGTGAGCTACTTCGTCGTGCAAGCCACGACGGACACGTTCAAGCTCTCGCTGACTCCGGGCGGCGCCGCCATCGACATCACGGTAGTCGCCGCTGGCGGCATCACCCTGACCTGGACGTGGTATCACGAGATCGTCGCATCGGCCCCGAAGATCGCCCTGCCGCGCCTCGTGGCCAATGTGGCGCAAGTGCAGATCCCGATCGCTCCGCTGATCCTCGGCCCTGGCAATGGCGTCGCGGTCCCCCGCTACCTGTTCGCCCGATACCTCCCGTCAGCCACGCTCAGTTCCGTGGACTACCCGGTGTTCTGCGACATTCGAGCGGGTGCGCCCATGCGAAACTTCCCGATCAACGCCAACAACTACGTGACCCCGTGAGCACCTACGACGCCTACACGCTGGTTAGCAACAACCAGTCGCTCGTCAGCGGCGTCGGGTTGGCGGTTTCCACCAACGCGATTCGACTGCTCGACGCCGGGCGGAACGCGCGGATTTCTGGGCGAGACATCTCGCCCGGCAAGCCAATCAAGTTCCGCATCTTCATCAACCAGACGTTCACGGGCGCATGGGCCGATCTCACGATCGCTGCCGCGTTCGCGAACTCGTCCGACCTGACGACTAGCCTCGTGACCTACGCGGTGCTGAATATTCAGCTTGCCGAGCTGGTTGCTGGGCGCGAGTTCGAGGTCACCATGCCGCACCTTCCTCCTGAAGTGCATGGCACCGGTCGCGAGTGGATGGGCCTTGGGTTCAACTCCACTGGCTTTGCAGCCATCACCGCAGGAGCGATCACCGCTTTCATCTCGCTTGGCGACACGCCGAATGCGATGAAGCGCTACGCCGGCAACTACACCGGCCCGTGAGTAGGTAAGGACGATGGCCGACCAAGATGTCATCATCCTGATCGGGTCGTCGAACATGGCTGGCTACCTTGCCAACCTGTACGACGTCCCGAACGCGGACTACTTCCGGTGGGTGTCGCAAGACACCCCCATCAAGTCGGTCACATCCACTGCATCTGGCAGCCTCTTCACGTCGCTTGCCCACGGCCTTCTGCTCAACACGAAGGTTTCGTTCGCCACCAATGGCGGCACGCTCTCGTCTGGGATCACGGCGGGCACGGTCTACTTCGCCATCCCGATCACAGCCAACACCTTCCAGGTGTCGGCCACCTACAGCGGAACGGCGGTAACGCTCGGCACGGATAGCTCGGGTAGCCCAACAGTCTCGACCGCTGCTGGACAGACCTACAACGCCTCGATCCCTGGCGTGAAGGTCTGGACGCCAAAGCGCCCCTACAGCACGAACACGCAGCGATCTGTTGTGCAGTCGACATCGCTGACCGTGACCTACTCCGGCGCAGCCATCTCATCGCCTGCAGCCGTCACGAACGACAGCTGGATCTTCATCAAGAGCGGGTCGGGGAGAGGGAATCTGCGCAAGGTGACTGGCGTGTCATCGACGCAGCTTACCGTGGGAACGGCGTTCTCGCCGACGATCAACCCGCGCGTGTTCTCGGCGGTGGCATCGGGATCGGGGTCGGTATTCACCTCGACAGCGCACGGTCTGGTGCTCAACACGCCAATCACGTTTGCGGCGAATGGCGGTGGCTTGCCCTCTCCGGTCGTGGCAGGCACCACTTACTACCCAATCCAAGTCACCACCGACACGTTCTTGGTCGCAACGACACCGAGCGGAGGCTCCACGTCGTTCGCGTCGCTCGATGCCGGCGACGTATTCAACGCGGTGGGTCACGGGCTTGTTCTCGACACGCCGATCATCTTCTCGTCGAGCGGGACTCTCTCGTCGCCCCTAGTTCCGAACACGGTCTACTACGCGCGCACGATCGCGACCGACACGTTCCAGGTATCCTTGACTCCTGGTGGTGGCGTGCTTCCGCTTGGCAGCAACAGCAGCGGCTCCACCACGTTCTCGCGAGCGATAGCTGTGTCAGCGAGTTCCGGTTCTCCAACCTACTCGCGAGTCGGCTTTGACACCGCCGACACGCTGGTGGTTCTCCAAGACAGCCACACGATCTCAGCCTTCTCCGTCGACAACCTGACCGTAACCAAGACCGGAACCACACCAGCCCTCACGGTTGACGCGCTGATCGGCAAGTTCGTGCTGTTCTTCGACGCTGCAGCAGGCACCGAGATCACTCGCAAGATTGCCAGCAACACGGCAACAACGATCACTTTCGACGCCGCGCTCACCACGCTGCCCGCCGTGGGCACCGGCTTCTGCGTCCTCACGGGTGCAAACTCGGCTGAGTCGATCGCCACACTCTCGAACGCAGAGCTGCAGAACCTGACGTTCACGCTTGACGACTACTCGCCGGTCTTCCTGACCGGCCTCGACTACACCAACTGGGACTTCTCGGCGTTCGCATCGCCGCGTGGGCTGTCCTACGACCCGAACATCAACAGCACCGCGGAACTGTCGTGGCAGGTTCGCTCCAAGTTCGGGCGGGAGTTGGCTGTGCTGCAGCTCGGCGTGAGCGCGTCGATGATCTCGCCGTATACGTGGATCGCGGCGCTGCCATCCGGTGGCATCCCCACCGCAGCCTCTGGCTTCGTGGGGCCGATCCACGACATGACCAGCCTCGACTACCACCCGTCGTCGCCGGCTGGCATCTACCCGATCCTCGTGGCGGCGATCGACTCGATGCGGACGCTCATCGAAGCGGATGGCAACACGATGAAGGTGCGAGGCATCTTCATCAACCTGTTCGACAACGACGGCTCAGACGACCAGCGGGCGTCGCGCGTCAAGTCGAACACGATCCTGCTTCGCGATACCCTCCGCACGCTGCTCGGCGACGACACGATCCCATGGATCATGTCGGGGCCGTCCGCTTACGCGGGCGGTCCTGGTGCCTACCGCAACACGTCGATCTACCGGCAACTCAACGAGATCGCCGCAGAAGACCCGAAGTCTGGCGTGGTCGACACCCGCTCGGGCTACACCTACTGCACCGAAGACAGCCTGCATCTCACCGCCTACAGCCAGATCCGGCTGGGCCAAGACTTCTTCCGCGTCTGGGAGCCGATCTACGACGACATCGCTGGCAAGCCGCCAACGGTCGACATCGAGATTTGCAACCGCGCGCTCACGGTGATCGGCGAGTCGCCCAACATCACGTCGATCGACCCGGCCGGTGGCAGCGCCCACGCGCCGCTCTGCGAACTGCTGTTCGATGACGCGGTGCGGATGGTGGCCGACTCTCGCCACTGGAGCTTTGCCGACCAGCGTGTGCCGCTGCAGAAAGTGCAGCTTGCATCGCCAACTATCGTGGCGGTCGGAAGCATCAATGTCTTCGAGACGGCAACGCCGCATGGCTTGTCGATCGGGAGCCCCCTGACGTTCGAGCTGTCTGCCGCGGACACCGGCACCGTGCCGACGCCGCTCGTGGCCGGGACCGTCTACTACGTCGCGGCCATCTACGGTCCCAAGCAGTTCATGGTGACGGATACCGTAGGCGGCTATGGCACGGCCATCACGCTGACTTCGGTGGGCACTGGCGAGTGGCGCATCTTCAAGGAGAGCGACCGCGACGGCGCCGCCTTCATGTATGCGCTCCCCACCGACTGCCGCACCGAGCGGAGCGTGGTTCCGACTGGCTCACCCGACGACTGGCCCGGCATGGATGGCGCACTCGTGGGCACGCCCTACGCCGGCATCGGCGTGGTTTCGACCTCGCGCAACGGCCTGAACTACTCGCTCGATAGCGGTGGCTTCGGGGCAGTGCGCCCGATCCCGTGCAAGCGGGCTCTGAGCCGCGGCGGCGATCAGGTCATCTACACCGACCTCGAAGACGCCGACCTCATCTACTCGCGCACGCTCACCGACACGACGCAGTGGCCGCCGCTGTTTCAGGAAGCCGTCGTGTTCCAGCTTGCCGCAGGGCTTGGCGGCGCCATCAAGCGCGACGTCAGGCTCGTGGATTGGTGCCTCGGCAAAGCACAGGCGTTCATCAGCGAAGCCGCTCGCGTTGATGCGCAACGTGTGGTCGAACGCGATCGGCAACGCTATCCCTGGTCACGCTGATGGGCAGCAAGGTCTACACCAACCGCAAGGTCTACACCAACGCCTTCTCTGGCGGCGAAATCTCGCCGCTGATGTTCGGTCACATCGAGGACGAAGGCTACCGCAGCGGTTTTGCTCGCGGTCGCAACATGCTGGTGTTGCCCACCGGGGCTGCGCAGAAGCGTCCGCAGTTCGACTTCGTGAGGAAGTGCAAGACGGGTGCTTCTCCCGTGCGGCTGTTCCCGTTTGTCTACGGCGACGGCGACGCCTACGCGATGGAGTGGGGAACGAACCACGTCCGCTTTCACGCGGATGGCACCACGCTCCTCTACGCCACGCCTCGTCCTGTGGCCTCGGTAGATCTGTCTGCGGACACGTTCACCACGGTTGCTGCCCACAGTTTTTCAGTAGACGACGAGGTTCGCATCACGCACAAGGGGACGAGCATCCCGGGCAACCTCTCCACGGGCACCACCTACAAGATCGAGACAGTGCCATCGTCTACGACGTTCTCGCTGAAGGACAGCGGCGGGTCGCACATCGACCTTACGACCAACAGCACGATCGACGAGACGAGCTTCTGGAAGCAGAGCGAGCTTCCGCGCGAGTATGTCCAGCCTAGGCAGGTTACGCGCAACGTCAGCAACATTGACACTGTGGCGGCTGCTCCGCACGGACTCGCGACGACGCATGGCGATGCGATCTTCTTCACCAACTCTGGTGGGACGCTACCGCCTCCGCTTCAACTGAGCACTATCTACTACGCTCGCTACGTCGATGCCGATTCGTTCTCTGTCTTTCCGACGAGAGCAGACGCGATCGCTAATACGAACCAGATCGTCCTGGCAGGTGCTGGGGCTGGAACGCACACGTTCCACTTGGCCTACTACCAAGGCGACATTGTGTGGGGCGGATCGCTGTCAATTCTTGCAGCCACTTCGTCGCGCCTATTTCTGGTGGTTGAGGATCTTCCAACAGCGATTCCTACTGCAACTTTGCCGACTGTGACTGACTGGTTCCAGATGCCGGCGGATGGGGTGTATGAGATTTACACGTCGCTCGGCGCATCCGCACTTGCGGATCTCAACTACGACCAGAGCCTTGACGTGTGGACGCACTGCAAGCCACAGAGCGCAGCCTTCACCCTCGTCCGCGAGACTGCTACCGCACCAAGCGGAAGCAGCACCACGCTCGACTACACGAAGTTCGTGTTTCGAAGAGTCGACCCACAGCCAGGGCCACCGGCTCCGACGCTGACCCTTGGTAGCCAGGAGTTCGGCGAGTACTACCGATTCGACACCAACTCGGCCGCACCACTTGATGAGTTTCCTACCGATGGAGCTACCGACTCCGGTCTTATCCTTGGTGACATCGGCTACGTCGAGTCATCCGTTGGCTCGGGACTGGCTGTAACCGGTCTAGATGACACGCCAGGGTTCTTCATCATCACCACGACCACCAACAACGTCTTCAAGATGAGGACGATCACTGGTGGATTTGAGGCAGTAAACCAACTACCGGGAACGACGGTTTCGGCTTCGTTCCGCCGCGTTGGTTCGTCCAGCAAGACCACCGACTCCTACGTAGTCACGGCCCTGCGCGACGGCGACGAGAGCTTGGCATCTAGCGTCCTGACGGTTACCAACAACCTTGAGGTGCCAGGTTCGTCCAACGTGCTGACGTGGACCGCGGTAACCGGGGCGCAGCGATACCGTCTCTACAAGCTCATCGACGCCGCCTACGGCCTGATCATCGAGACGGACCTCCTGACCGCCACCGACGACAACATCGGCCCCGACCTCGCTACGCAGCCGCCGACCTTCGACAACACGCTCGACACCCAATACCCGCGAGCAACCGCCAACTTCCAGCAGCGAGCGTGGTTCGGTGGCACCGATTCCAGCCCGCGCACCGTGTGGGGAAGCAAGACCGGCACAACCTCGACGATGAGCTACCACGTCCCGACGCTGCTGGACACCGACCGCATCGAGGTCAAGGTGGCGGCCCGCGAGCGCACGCTCGTGAGGCACATCGTCTCGGCGTCGCAGCTGTGGGTGATGACCAGCTCGGCAGAGATCAAGTTGACCGGGCAGAACACCGACGTGCTGTCGCCGGTCATCGGCATCGACGCCCGCGCGCTGTCGCAGATCGGATGCACTGGTGTGCGCCCGATCGTGGCCAACAGCAACATCCTGTTCGTGGGAGCCAAGAACAACCACATCTACGAGATGCCAGCCCAGACGCTGCAGATCGTCGATCCGCCGGATCTTTCGATCCGTGCCGCCCACCTGTTCGACGAGTTCACGACCGAGCAGAGCGCCCAGCAGGAGGCGCCCGTGCCGGTTGAATGGTACGTGCGGAGCGATGGCGCGTTGCTCGGCATGACCTACATGCCCGAGCAGAACATCCGCGGATGGCACGTCCACGAAGCGGCTGGCACCGACGCTGAGATCCAGTCGGTGTGTGTCATCCCCGACAGCGATGGCCAGCGCCTCTACGCGGTGATCTCGCGCACGATCAACTCGGCCACGGTGCTGCACGTCGAGCGCATGGGCCGCATCTCGCAGCCCACGGAGCTTGTGGACTGCCGCTACCTTGACTCCTGCGTCACCTACACTGGCACAGCGACCACGACGATCCCAGCCGCCCATCTCGTCGGGGAACCGGTCTACGCGGTGGCCGATGGCGCCCTCAAGGGTCCGTTCGTTGTGAGCGCAGGTGGCACGATCACCCTCGGCACCGCCGCCTCCACGGTCCACGTCGGGCTCCTGTTCACTGCCACCCTGCGGTCGCTCCCGCCAGCCATGCTGATCGAAGGCTACGGCAAGGGCATCCAGACCAGCGTGAGCGAGGTTTCGCTGCGGGTCGACAACTCCTGCGGGTTCTCGGTGGCGGTCTACAGCGACGACGGGATCGCCCGCCGATCCTGGGCGGCGAATGGAATCGACAACCTGTCGCTCAAGTCGCGGGACATCCCGGTCCCGGTGGAAGGCAGCTACGGCCGGAACTCGCAGATCGACATCTCGCAGACTTCGCCGTTCCCGCTTACCATCGTGTCGATGACGCTCAACGTAACTACTGGTGGGCCGTGAGTAGCTGGTCGCCACCACCTGTCTCGACGCCATCGAGCCCGATGGTTCAGGGTGCGCAGCAACCGTCGTCGTCAACGTGGTCGGCACCCGCCGTGTCGAGTGCGCCATCAACCCTCGGCGCCGGCAACTACGACTGGCTGCAGTCGGTGGGCATCAACCTGTCGATCGGTGGTGCGCTCACCAACATCGCGGGCACCTACTACGGCCTCAAAGCCCAGCAGGGCCAACTCAAGGCCGAGGCACAGAACGCCGAGTTCGCGGCTAACCAAGCCGACATCGCTTCCCGCGCAGCCGAGCGCGAGGCGGTCGACATCATCTACGCCGGCCAGCGCGCAGCCGCATGGCGTGGTGCGCAGGAAGCGGTCGACGTGGCAGGACTGCGAGCATCCACTGCAGCCAGTGGGGTGGAGGTCGGCACCGGGAGCGCTGGCGAACTGGAACGATCGGCGCGCATCGCGGCCGAGGTGGACAAGATGGCGATTCGCACCAACTCCGAGCGCCAAGCTGCATCCGCCCGCGAGGGTGGAGCGAACATGCGCGCTAACGGCGTGCTGGGACGCGCCACCGCATCGAACCTGCGCGCATCCGCGAAGACGATCAACCCGGTCGGCGCCGCAACCGGGCAGGCGCTCGGTAGTGCAGGCAGCCTGATCGGACAGCATCTTGCCTACTACGGGAGACGGTGATGGCCATTCGGATCATGCCATCGGTTGCCACGCAGCCGATGCAATCTCAGGCCGGCGGCATCAATGGCCGCGTCGAGCCGGTTCGCGATGCGAGCAGCGGCGCGATTTCGGCCATCGGCACCGGCATGCAGCAGCTCGGCCAATCGGTCACGTCGGCGGCTGACCAGTACCAGGACAACATCGACGTGGCGCAATCGCTGCGGATGCGCAACCTGTTCTCGGCTGATGTCGATGCCGAGATGCAGGATCCGCAGAAGGGCTTCCTCTCCACGGTGGGCAAGGACGCCAACAACGACCGCCGCAAGCAGTCGTTTGAGCGGATCGCCGAGAAACGCAGGAAGATCGAGGCGCTCGCCCAGAACGAGACGCAGCGCCTGAACTTCACCGCCTACGCCGATCGCCAGGACATGGAGTCGAGGCAGCGAGCGAACATCCACCAGGAGCGCGAGTCGAAGCACTTTCTTGCCGGCGAGTTGAAGGTGGCCGCGGAGCGCGACATCGAGCGCGCCGCCACACTCGAAGGCACCGACCAAGGAAAGGCCGCCATGCTCACCGCCATGGAAAGCATCAACAAGCGCGCGGATCTGTTCGGGCTGTCGGCTGATTCGGCGCAGCGGGCTGCCATGGTGCAGGGTGGCAAGGATGCCATCTACATGATGAGGATCGACATGCTCACTCAAGATCCGATGAACGCGCCGCAGGCGGCGAAGTATTTGGCGGAGAACCGGGACAAGATGTCGCAGGGCGTGCTGATCAAGGCGACCGATAGCGTGCGGGGGGCGGTCCAGCTTGTGCAGAAGGCTGTCGTGCAGGACCGCTCGCAGAGGATCGCCGACTACCTCGACCAAGATCCTTCCGCCTCGATGACGAAGAAGGCCGCCTACGTGCAGAAGATGTTCGCGGACGGCGACATCGACGTAGAGACGCGCAAGGCGGTGATGGTGAATCTGAAAGAGAGCAGCGAGCTTCGCCACCGAGAGGATCAGCGCGAGGATGCGGATGCGCTGCAAGCCGCCACTGAAGCCAAGACGGCGGCGCAACTCGTCGTCGGCGACTACTCGCAACTCCCCCCGGGCGTGCAGAAGAAGCTCGACAAGTCGCCGGCTGCTCGGCGCGAGTTCGACTTGTTCGTCCTGCAGGGTGGCCAGTTCCGCAACACCACGCGCGGCGTCTCGGCGTTGGTGTTCATGGAAGACTCCGAACTCGGGAAGTACCAGACTCGCGAGCAGCTTCGGGCCGTGTTCCAGAAGGAGTTGGCGCCAGACAAGTGGGACGATCTCGTCAAGCGTTGGGAAGCGATACAGACCGGCAAGGCCGCCCCCGAGCAGTGGAAGTACGACGAGTTGAAGCTCCGCGCCATCGAGGCAGGGATGCTTCCCAGTGCCACCGATGGGAAGCGCGACAAGCCAGACATGTCGGAGCCAGACAAGGTGACGATGCTTCGCCTCAAGTCGGCGCTCGACCAGATCGCCAGTCCAGACGGCAAGCCGCCCACTAAAGCGGCGATCCGAGACGCGCTGGACAAGGTGTTCGGCGCGACGCTGATCGAGAACGAGACGGGCAAGAAGCGCGTGGTGGCTGGGTTGTCTGCGGAGGAACTCGCTACCACCCAGTGGCGCGGGAGCACCGGCAGCAACTACATCGAGCTACCAGGAGCACCCGACGCACGGCGCATCGAGGCTCGCGATCGGCTCGTCCGAGAGGCTCGCGATGCCGCAGAGTGGAACGCAGCTAACCCTGATCGGCAGCCACGGGCCATCCCCAACCCTGACGACCCGCAGGCGCTTGTCGACTCGATGCTGCTCAAGCAGTCAGAAGCCAAGCAGGCGAGCGTCCAGGCGGCGCTTGATGATGCTCGGCGACTCACCGAGGAGCGCGAAGCCAGCTACCGCCGAGAGCAAGCGATGATCGACGAGATGACGCGCCGACAAGACGAGCGCCGATCTACCGCGTGGAGCGACTTCGTGAGTTGGTTCACCAACGACGAAGACGTCATCGACACAACGCTAGTCCGCAACATCATCGGACTCCCGCCGAAGAACCCGCCGAAGAAGAAGGGCGACAAGTGATCATCCTCGGTAGCTCGTCGCAGGATCCGCAGAAGCCTGCGGCTCCTTCTCCTATCCAAGCTCCGCAGGATCCAAAGCCACAGCCGCAAGCTGCGCCGTCGCCGATCGGGACCCCTCCGCCGGCAGTTGACCAGATTGCTCAGGAACGCCAGCGCAACTTCGCCCGCTTCGACCAGGAGGCTGCGCAAGAAGAGCGCGACCTCGTTACGAGTCTCCGCCTCGCCTCGCAGGGTGATCCTGACATGGCTGGCGAAGCCCAGCGCATCGCCAAGCAGCTCGGGGTAGCGCCCGAACTCGCCACGCAGAACCTCGACGTCGCTCGCACGCTCGTGAAAGAGCGGGCGATGAAGCTGAACGAGATGCGCAAGAACTCCCCAGTGCTGTGGGGGATGCTGGAAAAGGTGCCATTCCAGAGGGTGGCGGTCGACGACCTCGACAATCTCCGCTCCACCGAAGGCACGTTCGAGTCAATGGGGCGCAACATCCGCGAGGGGCAACTTGGCAACGAAGCCAACTACATCGGGCTGCGTCAGGCGCTCGGACTCGCCACGCAAGCCGAAAACGATCGCGCCGACGAGATTGACATGCTCATGGCCAGCGCCCCGCAGAGTGAGGGGTTCGTTGGCAACGCGATGGAGATCGCCGGCCAGATGTCGCAAACGCTCCCGCTGTCTCTGATCCCGGCTGGCGCGGGTGCGGCTGGTGGTTCCGTGGTTCCTGGTGTTGGCACGGCGGCCGGGTTCACGACCGGCCTAGCCCTCGGCACGTTCACCGTGTCGGGTGCTCTGCAAGCCGGTGGGGCTTACCGGCAACTCACCAAGCGCGGGGTGCCCCGCGACATCGCGCTGCCTGCCGCCTTCGGCGAGGGGGCGCTCGTGGGCGGCTTGGAGGCGTTTGCAGGAAACATCGCATCCGCCCCGTTCAAGGTAGCCGTGAGGAGTGCTTTGGCCCGTGGCGCAGCCGCCACGCTCACCAAGGACACCGCCAAGGGTGCCTTCGCGCAGTTCGTCAAGGACTACGCGAAGACGTGGGCGGCCGAGACTGGCACCGAGCTTGTGCAGGATGTGGCGAGCCATCTTGTCCAGAACGCCGCAGCCAGCGGTGTGCCGGGCGCGAAAGAGGGCGAAGACCTAGGCTCCACGCTGTGGGCCACATTCGAGAAAGTGGGCAGCGGCATGGCCGTGCTGAGTCTGCCGGGGCCGAGTGCTCGGTTTATGGCTGATGGAATCCGTGCTCGCGAGACGCAACAGAAGACCAAAGCGTTCTTGGACATCGCCGCGCAGGCGGAAGCCAGCAAGGTGAAGGGGCGCAACTCCGATGCCTACTCCGAAACCGTCACGGCGATGGGCGAGAAGCACGGCGTTGGGAGCGTGTTCGTGGATGCCAAGGAACTCCGCAACGTCCTGAGCCAGTCCGATAAGAAGGCTGTCGATGAGGCGGCCAAGATGAGCGGCGCCGATCCCGAGCAGATGGCCCGCGATCTGCCCGTGGATCTCAAGGCCGAAACGAAGATGGCGAAGCTGCTGCCCGATGTGGCGAAGCAGTTGGCGGATGGTGTCGAGCTGGTGAAGATCCCATCGGGCGACTTCGCGGCCAAGCTCGTCGGCACCGAGGAAGGCGCGGCGCTCGCTCCCCACGTCAAGTTCGACGAAGACGGCATGAGCCCGGCTGAGGCTGCGCAGTTCGAGAAGGACGCTCCGGGTGCGTTGAAGGAGATGCAGAAGGAGGCTGAGAAGCTGGCGGATGCCGATGAGCAGATCCGCGCCGAGGCGAATGCGATCGAAGACGAGTTGCAGGCGCAGATCGTGGCTGCTGGCGTGGAGGCGAATCAGGCGCGCACCAACGCGAAGCTGATGACCGACAGCATTGTCACGCTGGCCAACTCGGCGGGGATGTCGCCGAAGGCGCTGTTCGAGTCGGAGCGCCTGCGCGTGAACTCGGGCGAGACGGTGCCGGTGAAGAGCTACGGGCAGGATGGCGCGCTCAAGACCGGCACGCCGGAGTTCAAGGCGTGGTTCGGCGAGTCGAAGGTGGTGGACGAGAAGGGTGCGCCGCTTGTCGTCTACCACGGCACGGCAAACGACTTCACGGAGTTCAAGATGGGAGCCGGAAAGGCGATTGACTCCGGCGTCTACGGTTCCGGTTACTACTTCGGTGGCGCTCAACTGGCCGGCGTCTACGCCGAGAGTTCAGCAAAACGAAAAGGCGGTACCGCCAGAGGGGCTCGCACTATCCCGGTCTATCTGTCGCTGCAAAAGCCATTCATGCTCGACGATACCGGCGATCGGGTCGGCCAGTTCGTCGCTGTGGCTCGCAAGATCGGCAGGGCTGATCTAGTCGATGGGATCCAGTCTTACGACCCAGCTATCGAATCCGCCTCCATCACTGAGGCGTTGATGGCGGCTGGTTATGACGGCGTTGTCGCCGGTAACTACAATGAGGTCGTCGCCTTCGACCCGGCGCAGATCAAGTCGGTCAACAACCGCGGCACGTTCGACCCGAACGACCCGAACATCCTGCGCCAAGGCGGCGAAGGATCGCGCGGTGCATTCGATCCGCGCACCCTGACGATCACGCTCCTGCAGAAGCGAGACGCCAGCACACTGATGCACGAGTTCGCGCACTACTACCTCGAAGTTCTGGGGCGGCTGGCCGCGAATCCGAAGGCCACCGAGCGCGTCAAGGCCGACTTCTCCACGCTGATGGCGTTTGCAGGCGTCAAGGACGCGGCGGCGTGGGAGTCGATGGACATGAAGGCGCGCGATTCCGCCCACGAGAAGGTGGCCTATTCGTTCGAGGGCTACCTCTACGACGGCAAGGCCCCCACGAAGGCGTTGGAGAGCGTCTTCGCCCGCATCCGCACGTGGATGCTGCGCGTCTACAAGTCGGTGCGCGGCCGGATCAACGACATCTACAAGGCGCAGTTTGGGGAGGATCTTCCTGCCCTCACCCCAGAAGTGCGGCAGGTGTTCGATCGGATGCTGGCCAGTCAGGAGGACATCGACGCCCAGATGGCTATGCGCGAGATGTCGATCGGCTTCCAGTCGAAGGAAGAGGCGCTGGCCGCTGGCGTGACAGAGGAACAATGGGCCGACGTGCAGGCGCTGGAGGGCGATGCTCGCGAAGAGGCTATCACCGAGCTGCAGGTGCGCTCGCTCAAGGATGGCAAGTGGGTGCAGAACGCATCCGCGCGCCAGCAGGCAACGCTCAACGCGCAGGAGAAGGAGGCCCGCAAGTCGGTGCGTTCCGAGGAGGAAGCGGCCGTGCGGGCGCTTCCGGTCTACCGCGTTCAGAAGTGGCTCAAGACCGGGCGCATGGATGCCGAAGACGGCTCCACCACGCAAGGCGAGCCCGATGCCAACCACAAGCTCGACACCGAGGCGATCCCCGAGGCCGATCGCGAGAAGCTGCGCGGCATGCTCGCCCTCGACGGCCAGCACCCCGACACAGTGGCGGGGTTCTTCGGCGACGTGTGGGGCAGCGGCGAAGAGATGGTTCGCGCCATCCTAGCTGCGGAACCGATCGACGACGTGGTCGAGGCTCGCACCGATGCCCGCATGCTCGCCGAGTATGGGGATCTGGTCGACCCGAAGGCGCGGAGACTGGCCGTGGCAGAAGCGATCCACAACGAGACGCGAGCCAAGGCGCTGGCCACGCAGTTGATGGCGCTGTCAAAGTCCACGCAACCGGTGCGGGTGATGATCGCCGCAGCCCGCGAAGCGGCTCGCAACATCCTCGCGCGCACGGCGGTGCGCGACCTGTCTCCGACGCGCTTCATGGCGTCCGAGGCGCGTGCAGCCAAGGCTGTGCGTGATGCACTCAAGAAGGCAGACAACGTGTCGGCGGTGGCGGCGCAGCGTTCGCAGCTTGTCCAGAACCAACTCGTCAAGCTGTCGATCGAGGCTACCCGCGCCATCGGCAAGCAGCGCCGCAGCATGGCTGAGGTGTTTGGGGCGGATGGCAAGATCGCCAAGAAGCGCGACCTTGACTACGTGCTTGCAGCCCGAGCGATCCTGTCCAGCTACGGGCTTGCGGGTGCGAAGAAGACCCTCCCGCTCGAATGGCTCGAAGGCGTGAGGGAGAACGACCCTACGAAGTATGAGGAGCTGGACGGCTTCGTGCGCGAAGCCACGAACGGCAACACGCTGCAGGATTATCGCAACCTCACCTACGAGCAGTGGGGCGTGCTCAACGACACGATCACCACTCTGTGGTGGAAGGCCAAGCGCGAGAACGAGATCGAGTCGATGGGGGAGAAGATCGGCCGCGACGAAGCCATCGGCCTGATGCTCGCCCGCGGCATCGAGACGATGGGTGCTGCTCCTGACACGTCAGTTCGCCGAGTGGTTCAAGACAAGGAGCGCCGCAGCCTCACGCTCGCAGGCGGCGCGGTGTGGCTCAAGCGCGTCGAGTTCTGGGCGCGGCAGATGGATGGCGGCCAAGCCGATGGCCCGTTCACGCGCTTCCTGTTCCGGCCGCTGCGCGATCGCGTGTCGGTCTACCACAAGGAGCGCGGCAAGCTGTTCGAGGCTGTGGCGGCCAAGGCGAAGACGCTCCGCGGACTCGACAGCGGCAAGATCGAGACGCCGTTCCCCGGCATCGTTGATGGGAAGCAGGGTCGCTACGTCTTCAAGAACAAGGGCGAACTGCTTGGTGCGTTGCTCCAAACCGGCACCGAATCGAACCTTCGCAACCTGCTGATCGGCAACGGCTGGGCGAAGATTGACCAAAACGGGAACGTGGATGCACGGGCATGGGACGCCTTCGTCGATGACATGATCGAGAAAGGCCACCTCACCATGGCCGACTTCACGTTCGCACAGGCGATCTGGGATCTGAACAACAAGGAGCTTCGTCCGCAGGCGCAGAAGGTCAACCACGACCTCAACGGCGTCTACTTCGAGACGATCAAGTCGCGGCCGGTGGTGAACCGACTCGGCGCATGGGACGGCGGCTACATGCCGAGTCGCCCAGACCCCGAGCAAACGAAGTCGGCTGGCATCACGCAGCGCGAAGGGCTGTCGGCGCTCGGTGAGGCGTCGCGGATGGCTTCGGGGATGATGAACACCGGGGCTACCCCCGGCTTCACGCAGAAGCGCAAGGCTGGCGCCATCTACCCGCGCATCCAAGACGTGCGCCTGCAACTGCAGCACATCGACGAGGCGCTGCGGTTCATCCATCTGCAGCCAGCGATCAAGGACGTGTCCACGCTCCTTCGCTCGCAGCGCCTGTCGTCGTTCCTGAACGGCGTCGACCCCACGGCCATCGATGAGTTGTTGATCCCGTGGCTGACGCGCACGCAGCAGAACCGCGTCGAGACGCCGATCGCCCCGATCATCGACATCCCGCTGCGGTTCCTGCGCCGATCGACTGGCATCGCGCGCATGTTCCTCAACCTGCCCAACGCGCTGCAGCAACTCACCGGCTTCGGCAACTCGTCCGTCTACGTCAAGGGCAGCAAGCTCCGCGCTGCGGCGTGGCGCTACATGACGACGCCCGGCACGCTGCAGTCGGTGACCGACCGCTCGGCGTTCATGGCTTCGCGCCTCGGTAACCAGGACGGCGACGCTCGCCGCGACATCGAGCAGATGCTCGATCCATCGTTGCTCGGGAAGGCCAACAAGTTCACCGACCGATACGGATTCATCCTGCAGCGGGCCATGCAGAACCAGGTCGATGTCGTGACGTGGCTGGGCGCCTTCGATCAGGCGATGGATGCTGCCGAGGCTGGCGACACCAAGGCAGAAGCGAAGGCGATCAGCGCCGCCGACAGCGCGGTTCGCATGTCGCAGGGCAGTAGCGATGCCGCCGACGTGGCTCGCTACGAGGCATCCAACACGGTGATCCGCCTCCTGACGCAGTTTCAGGGCTACTGGAACACCGTGTGGAACCAGATCGCGTCCGCCGACAGCTCGCTGCAGGGAGTGTCGATCGCAATGCGGGCGCTGGTGATCCCGGCTGCCGTGAGTAGCGCGATCGTCTCGCTGCTGGCTGGCGAGAAGCTCGAAGACGACGACGGCGACGGCTGGCTGCTTGACGAGTTCGCTAAGTGGTTCTTCATGTCGCAGCTCAAGGCATCCACCGCGCTGGTGCCGGGTGGCTCCATCGTGGCCTCGATGTTCGACTCTCGCCCCGGTGAACGCGCCTCGGTGGCTCCCGCCTTCCAGGTCGGCAAGGATGCCATCGACGCAGCCAAGCGTGCGTTCAACCGCGTGGCTGGCGACGGCGATCCCTACAGCGGCGGCGACATCCGCGACGCCTTCACCGCGCTCGGCATGGTGCCCGGTGCTCAACTGCTGGCCGCATTCGGCAAGCCTGCCTCCTACCAAGCCGACGTGGCCGAGGGCAACATCCGCCCGACTGGCCCCCTCGACTACGCCCGCGGACTCGTCACTGGACGCGCCGCCGAGGGCACCAAGTGACTACCCGGTAACTAAGGCGCACTGGTATTCCCTGTGTGCTAGACATGATGAACACCGTCTCCTTTCTCGCCGATGCGGCTCTTGGCTTCCTCGGCGGCGCCGTCATCGGCCCTTTTCTCGCTCAGCAGACGATGGCACCGGAGATCGGGCTAGACAGCCTCCTGCGCTACGGGCCAGCCGGCGCGGTGATCGCGGTGGTCTGGCTGTTCATGCGCGACAACCGGGCGCGCGACGACAAGCAAGCCGAGATCGCCAAGGCCGCCACGGAGGCGGTCTTCAAGGAACGCGAGCAATCCGCAAACGAACGCAAGCACTCGATGGACCGCGTGAACGAGATCACTGCCACCTTCTCCAAGACGGTGCTCGACATCGTGGCGAGGAACAAACCATGAGAACCTTCTCCCGCATCGGCATCCTTGCCGCTCTCCTGATCGCCGCATGCGCCGGCACCACCGCACGCACCGAGGTGCTGTTGCCAGCGATGCAGCAAGCATGGGCCGGCATCCGCCCCGCGGTCGCCCGCTACATCGCGACGATTGACGACCAAGTCCACAACGCAGCCCTCGCTGCAGCGGATGCCTCGATGCAGTCGGGCAACCCGGTGGACGTGGCCGGCGTGTCGTGGCAGTTGCTCGATGACGCCCACGAATCGGACGTGGCCAAGCGGCTCGCGGCTGGTGAGATCGGGCCGGGCGTGGCCGACTCCCTTCGTGAGCGGCTCACCCAGTTTGCTGACGCAAGAGCTACCTTCATTTGGAGCAAGTGACCATGGACACCTACGCAACTAAGCTCCGCGACGCTCTCGATGTCGCGGCTCGCGAAACTGGCCGCAGCCTGCGGAAGACCAGCACCGAGGTCGCGATCTACACCGCCCAGCGCGCGGCGCACCTTGCCACCATCGTCGGGCAGAACGGCCACGCCGAGGCGGTCATCGCCGAGCGAGATGCGGTGTGCCTGTTCGCCGGCATCTCGGCGGTGCGCGAAGCCGACGCGGCGGATCAGCGAGTGGTGGGGATCATCCACGCGGCGCTCGCACTCGGCATCGCTGCAGCGTGATGGGGTGGGTGGCGGGGAGCTTGGCCCCCCGCCGGGCTACTCAGTAGCCCTTGCCCTTCTTCTTCTTGGCCACGGTGATCACCTCCTCTGTTGCTTGTGGCGCCTTGCGTTTCTGCCAACGTATCCGCGCGGCGTTCCGCGAGCTGATCTTGCGCGCGAGCTTGCGCTCGTCGGAGTCCTCGTTGGATGCCGATGCGGAGTTGGAGTGTAGATCGCACGTCGCCCAGTAGCCATCGCGGCTAGTGGCGAGTCGCTCGCAGGGGCTGTCGGTCATGCCGCCGTGCATGCACTGGCCGGCGGCGAGTAGCTCGTCGATGATCTGCAGCGCCCCGCGGGTCACCGCGTGCCGACCGTCAAGTCCACGGCTTGGCTCAAGTCGAACCCGTGCGGGGTAAGCCCCTCCGCGAAGACAAGCAGTTGAAGCTGCACCCGCGCGCCGAGCATCTCGGGGCCGGGAGTCCAGCGGAGGTCGATACGCCCCTCGCCACCCGGCTCCCGCTTCACCGATCCCTGCCAGCCCACCGCCACGCCCACGGGCAAGGTGGCATCAGGCTCGATGAGTTGCCAGCACCCCGGCCATTGCGGGATCAGCTTCGGCACGAAACTCGTATCGTGGCCCACAACGACCCAGCACGCCTCTGGCCCAACGATCGGGTTGGCCGTGCCCCATGGTGGGGTGGCGAGAGTTCGTGGCATGGCGGAGGTCCAGAAGATCACCCTGAACTCCTGCCCCACCACCGGGCCATGGGCTGACTCGCGGCCAGTGTCGGGGTTGACCCCGGCGCGAAGGATCGGCCTCGGGCGCACCGAGCCAGCGCACCCCGGCCCGCGAGGCATGATGTAGCGCACGTTCGCGTCGTAGTCGCCGCCGACTAGGCTGGCCACCGCGAAGGATGCCATGGCGGCTGCCTTGTCGGTGGGCGCGCTGTCGCCGTTGAGAGCGCCGAGGATGGGATCGGGAACCGGTGCCGAGCACGCGGCAAGGGCCAGCAGTAGGAGCTTCTTCATGGGCTATTCCTCGACGAACTTCGATGCGATGTAGGTCGTGACGAGCACCTTACCCCGCTTCTCGCGCTCAACCTCGACTACCCGCTTCACCATGTCGCCGCTCTCTTCGAGCGTCTTGAACACGTCCACGCGGTCGCCGCGCCGCAGCCACTGCGTCTTCCGCGACAACTCGGCGGCGCTCATCCCGTTCGGCCCCACGGCGGTCAGTATGCGCAGCACCTTCTTCGTGCGGGCCTCGTGCTCGGAGTCGCTCACGCGATCCTCAGCCTCGGCCATGGTGCGCTCGACACACCAGAGCACCAAGTCCCGCGCCCACTCGACATCCGCCAGCGCGATGGGGCGGGTGGGCTCATCGCACACCGTGCGGATCAGCGCCACCTTGGCGATCTGCGCACCGTAGCGCACCCACAGGTCAGAGCATGCATTCCCTGAGTCCCGCATCGCCTTGATGCGTTCGTCGTTCTCGTCCTCGATCTTGGTCAGCAGGGCTTCGGCATCGGGGGTGAGCGGCACCACGCGCGGCACCGGCACGGCATCGGTCAGCATCTCAAGGTCGCCGAGCTTCGTGGCTTCGTCGAGGGCGCGCAGGCGGTCGACAAGATCCTGCGGCGGCTCGGCCTTGGCCACCTTCTGGCGCTTCGGCATCTGTTCGTCAGCGAAGAAGATGAGGAAGCGGTTGATAAACCCATCGGTGAGCGCGCCGCGGTCGATCGACGTGAACAGGTCGTTGGGAACCCCGGTCCCGTAGAGGCACAGGTTCGGCTGTTCGAGCGTGATCGGCGCGTTCATCTTGCGGTCGGCGTAGGCGGCCGACAGGTGGACCGAGTTCGATGCGGCCCACAGTTCCAGCAGATACTTCTTGATGTTCACGAGGTGCGTCGGCGCGTGCTGGCCGGTCATGCTCGCGAGCACCTTCGTGAACTCGTCGCAGAAGGCGGTGTGGCTCAACTCATCCACGAGCGCAGCGCGCAGGCCACTGTCCGACTTCCACTCACCCGGCCCAGTGCGGTGGCGCAATCCGGCCCGCTTGAGCAGGAGCTGCGGCAGACGCACGCCAGGATCTTTGCCGCACGCCGTCTCGCCGATGCCTAGGCAGTAGACGTTTGAGCGGAGGTCGGTGGGCGTGGCCACGCGCCTGCCGATCACCGAGCCGAGCATGGCGATCGCACTGGCGAGGCACATGGCCGGTTGCTGGCGGGTGGAGGAGGCGATCATCCACTCGGCCACCGCGCCCACGAGCCCAGGCACCTTGACCAGCGCGTGGTTGAACGGTCGCTTCGGCGTGGGCTTCTCTGCCGGGGCTGGGGCTGGCGCCGCCGTCGAGGCGACCTCCTCCTCGATGCTCGGCACGTAGCCAGCCTCCTTCGCCATGTGAAACAACGAGCCAAGCGTGATCTCGCGGCCGTCCATGAAGAACTCACGGAGGCTCTGCCACTGCGCGACGTGCTTCGCGAAGTCGAACGTCGGCCAGCGCGGTGAGGTCTGGCTCCACTCAGTCCAGAGCGCGAAGGCTTGGTTGCCGGCGCTGGTGCTCTTGAGCGCCATGCCCACCCTGATCCACGTCGCCCGGTGGTCGGCGTCGATGAAGGTGAGCGCGTGCTTGATCGCCGCCACCTGTTCTGCAGCTAGCGGGATCACCGCACCAGAAGCACCGCCCACCGGCTGGTTGCTCGCCGTGTGCGGTCGCTTCCCGTCACGGGCGATCTCCTCCACCCATGGCGGCATCTGCACGTAGCTGTCGGGATCAGCGAAGTCGCCTTCCACCCACTCGCGTCCCGGCGACGAGTGCGACGGCAGTACGATGTAGCCGCCATCCGCGCGCACGTCGATGCCGGGATGGCCGCATGCGTTCTGCGCGTTGCCCATCGGCGGATCGGGCATCCGGTAGACCAAGTGCCGGCCACCGCGCGGAGTCGAGGCGATGAGCCCGCACCAGTGGGGGTTCGTGCCGGCGAGCTGCGTGAACAGTGCCACGCCGTCCTTGCCGTTGCCCATGTCGAGGTCGATCACGCACAGCTTGGCGCGGCCACAGTCCACGGCAAGCTGCGCGTCGGGCCACTTGGCCAGCCAGTCAGCGATTGTCGCGAAGTCGGTGGTGGCGTCCTTGAAGCCATGCTGGGTGAGCGGCTTCTTGTGTAGGCCGCATGGGAAGATGGGCCAGCCAGCGGCTGCATACTTGCGCGCCGCGTCGAGGGTGGAGTCGAACATCAGAATGGCAGGTCGCTGTAATCCGGCTCAGAGCCAGAAGGCGGGGGCGGAAGGTTAGAGTCGTCGGCTTCGGTCGCAAAGCGCACCGATCGAAGTTCGGGCCACTCGCC
>Ga0181348_1000156_pt1 | contig 26633 bp, 36 predicted proteins | sample Su13VDMM110DN_FD_130092 | JGI IMG/M metagenome (GOLD analysis project Ga0181348, IMG submission 130092) | Freshwater viral communities from Lake Michigan, USA - Su13.VD.MM110.D.N | ecosystem: Environmental > Aquatic > Freshwater > Lake | place: USA: Michigan | collected 2013-07-16
AGAGAGACCAAACTCTACACATCTAACTGTTTTAGTAAAATCTAGTGCTCTAATGTCTTGGTAAGGTGGGGCCTGTGTGTATAATAAGGATCCATATTTAATCCCTATTTTGTGCAAATTCAATAAACTTATAAAACTCTGAACGAGAGTTGTCATTGTTATCCAGAAATGCACCAGACATGCGTGCAGTGCGCATAGTGGAGTCATGCCTGATGCCACGATTGGAACAACAAGTATGCTTGGCCTCAATCATAACTGCCACGCCATTATTCAATTCACAAGCCTGATCAATATGCTGATGAATTTGCATAGTCAGATTCTCCTGCACTTGTGGTCTGCGCGAAAACCAATCCACAATGCGATTGAGCTTGCTCAAACCAATAACCTTACCATCTCGAGAAGGTATGTATGCTACATGTGCTACGCCAGTGAACGCTGCATGATGATGTGAACAAAGTGAAGTCACTTTGATATTGTTCTGGCATACAATGCCATCATATTGATCCACATTTGCAAATGCAGTTACTTTGGGTGGCGTGCTGTAACAACCGGAGGCTAAATCCTCAACAAAAGCCTTTGCAACTCGGTGTGGTGTATTGGAGCTATTTGGATCATTGCGCCAATCAATGCAAAGTGCATCAAGATAAGCTTCATAAGCTTTTGCGGCATGATCAATAATCTCATTCTTCTCTTGTTCTGAGCGAGGATGGTTATGATTTGCGTATGGAATCAATACTTTCTTAGACATATTTACATAATATAACCTAAGGTTTTAAATTTTCAATAATAAATATTATAATCAATGAAATTTGATCAACTAGTCGAAAATACTGCTAAAACGCAGAATTTAAAGAGAATACGCATAAAGTTTGATCCTCTCAACAAAGAGCATGATGCGTTCAAGGCATATGCAGGTTATGAAGGTTATGTGCTTCAAGAATGTGGTGGCTCTGTTTCAATTGTGGTGATGCAACCTGCACAAGACATGAACCCCATGGTTGAGCTGCCTGCCTCCATGGTTGCAGCGCCTGTAAATAATAGTTTAGAAGGATTGAAGATTTTCATATTGCAAAAATTAGGTGCACCTGCAGGTGAAATGATTGCCAATTTAGCTGATATTGTAGCAATTGAAACCATACTTAAAGACAATGGGTTAAATGATATGCACATAAAAGATTTGTACAAGGAGTATATTCTAGGTAATGAGCAAATTCAATAATTTATTTTACCGCTTAATAGAAAAAAGGGATGGTGAGACAGATGAAGAGGCTCATAAGAGACAATCTGCAGGCTTAGAGAAATTAAAGCAAATGTCGCAAATAAAAAAAGACATGAATGCTGCCGGCAATACTCAAGATGCAAGATTACAAGCTTTAAAAAACTTGACTGATTTAAGATACAATAAAGGTAATTATGCAAGTCAGCAGCAAGCACCTGCACAACCTTCATCACCACAACCACCTCCCACACAGTCCCCACAGTCTCCAATGCAACCTCCATCATCTCAAGCCTTGCCTCAGCTACCACCACCTTCACAGCAACCGCCTCAACAACCATCACTACAGCCCAAACAAACTGCTCCCAAGACAGCTCCTGCCCCTGCAAGTACAAAGCCTGTTGATGCTGCAAAAATAGCCAAGCAGTATGATACAATGAATAAAATTGCAAACGACCCAAATGCACCGCAAGGGGAAAAGTCAGCTGCAAAAAAGAAGATGTCTGAGTTTGAGAGTAATTATCAAGAGATTATCAGTAAGTATAAAACAGTACCTTCAGCACCTGCAAAACCTGCAAATCCTCCTGCGCCTGCTGCAGCAGCACCTGTGCCAAAAGCACCAGCATCTGCACCGGTGTCAGTGGCACCAAAGCCTGTTGTAACACCAGTAGTAGCAACACCTGCTGCACCACAACCAGTGGCTCCACAGCCGGTACCAGTTGCCCCTGTTGCACCACAGCCGGTACCAGCAGCTCCTGTGGCTCCTGCAGGCGGTGGGAAAATACCACCACCACCAACCCCTCCACGCACATCTGCACCACCTGCAGGCCCATCTAATAATAAACCCAGAAGAATACCTAAACCCAGAAGAATACCTAACCCAAAGCAGCCTCAACAACAGCAGCGCGCGCCAAGTCCCTATAACCTGAGTGGTCTGCAACAACAATGGCAGCAAATGGGTCTGGGTCCAAATGCAAAAGCAAATGCTCTGCCGCAAGGAAAAGCTGCAGCAGGTGTTGCACCTCAACCAAATATGAAGCAACAAAATTTTGGTGCATATATTCAACCCAAGCAGCAGGGTATATTATCAAAAATTGCACAAGCTCCGTTTAAGGCATTACAAAAAGGTGTTGGTGCATATTCCAAGATAACAAACGCGCCAAGAGCTTTGGGACAGTCTTTAAAAGCTGCAGCAGGAGGCCAACCACAACAACTACAACAACAAATTGGTAGTGTAGCCGGCATACCTGCAAATAATAATAAACAATTAGAAATTAATAATCTTCTTCAAAGATTGAGAACAAACCCCAAAGATAATCAAGCTATAATCAGGTTAAAAGCACTCAAAGCTATATAAATATTAATATGAATAAAGACGTTTACAACATTACAGAACATTATTCGAAGATGGAAGAAGGTTTATTGAATAGACTTGGTGCGCGTGTAGCAGGTGCACTTAGCTCTGGCCCGAAAGGTGGTTATACTGCAGGTAAAGCAAATTATTATAAGACTGTTGCGAATGAAAAAATTGCTAAATTTGCACGTGATTTGTCAAATGATCTTCAAAAATTAGGCATACCTGTAGATGTAGCAAAAACTGCAGATCTAATGGCAGGCGCTTTTAACCAGACAATAGACACCATTGTAAACAATGCCATAAAAGGTACACCTTAATAATACCTTGCATAATTAAAAAACACAGTTGATTTTTTTCGGAATTCGGTTATAATAATACAGTAATATAAAGAATTGGTATGTTGAGAGTTGATTCATATAAAGGTGTAGTTATAATGAGAACATGAAATACGAAAGTACAAAGATAATTGAATTAGGAAGTTGTGCATTTAGACAGTGGAAAGCAGATAGCCATTGCAAATATATCCATGGATACAGGTTAATAGGAAAATTTTGGTTTGAATGTAATTATCTTGATGAAAAGAACTGGGTTGTAGATTTTGGTGGTTTAAAAGAACTCAAGCAAGTCCTAGAAAAACAATTTGATCATACATTATGCATTTCAGCTGACGACCCTTTGCTAGATCATTTTAAAAATTTACACACCTTAGGTGCAGCAGATCTAAGAGTCATGGACAAAGGTGTTGGTATTGAGAGAACAGCAGACTGGTGTTATGATGTAGCTGATGCACATGTAAGAGGCATAACTAGTAATAGATGTTGGGTTAGTAGGGTTGAAGTATGGGAGCATGATAAAAATTCTGCAATTGTTAGCTCAGGCTATCAACATGTACCGGATCATAATCCATATGCTGCAGATAAGCATGTTGCAACAAACAATACAATTGCAACAACAATACAACCATCTCTTGAACAAGTTAATGTTGTTAATGCCGGTGCTAATGTTGGTTCGGGTGTACCCCTTAGCACTAAAGTTACCAAAGGCATGAGCAATCCTTTTGCAGGCACATCTTGGAGTGTTTAAATGGTGCACAGAGAGAAAGATCCAATTATACAAAAATTAAAATCGGATGTCTTTGGCAAAATGAGTGATATTGTTGATGGTGGCAAAAAACCTTCTGCAACACCAGTATTAAATTTTAACAATATGCAGACAAATTATAGCACAGAAGCACAAGAGAATATTCGCAAGGCACTTGAAGAGCTTAAGCAGCTCGAATAATTATTTTGACTTGATATTTGCAATTACTTTAACAATAAACTTGAGTAATTTGCTGCGTGTAATGTCTTCTTCTGTTAGATGGAAGGCATGAATACCATTGTTACCACTTTCATTTGTATCAAAAGCTTTCATTATTTTTTCAAAACCAGATTTTTGTATATCCGATTGTAAAGAATCTCCAATTACAAATAACTTACAGTTCTTTCCATATCTTGTTAATATTGTCACAAGCTCACTGTGTTCAAGATTTTGAGCTTCATCAACTATTACTACACTGTTTGAGAATGTGGATCCTCTCAAGAAATTTACTGGTGTACATTTAAGATAATCACTATCAAATAGCATATTTGTTATTTGTTTGCCAACAAGCTCATCACATTTTTCTACTAATGGTATGCTCCATGGTTTAAATTTTTCATCAGCTTCACCTGGCAAACTACCCAATTTTCTGGTAGCAGACTCCACTATGCTGCGGATATAAACAATCTCATCTATCTTCTTTTCTTTTAAAAGTGTTAATGCCACATACACTGCACAGTATGTTTTGGCAGATCCTGCAGGTCCGTCACAAAATAATATGTGTGATTCGTCTGCCAAGCCTTTATCTACAAAACTTTTATGGTGTTCATTGAAATGAAATTTTTGATCAATCTTAAAATTAAGAAAGATATCGTTTTTAATAATTCCGTTCTCGTCTTTTGCTTGTTTTACAGCTTTTTTAAGCTGTCTGTCTTTTTTCGACATCTATGATTATTTATGCTTTATTTCTGCAAGAAGTATGATATAATATTGAAATGGATAACGAGAATACAATCTTTTTAAGTGACGATAAAATCTTTTACACAGTAGAAGGAGAAGGTGAATATGCAGGCATACCTTCTGTTTTTATGCGTCTTTCAATGTGCAATTTAACATGTCAAGGTTTTAAATCAGCAGATGCACCACATGGTTGTGATAGTTTTGTCAGTTGGTCTGTAAAGAACAGAATGACATTTGATGAAATTTTTGAATTTATAGCCCAGAATGGCTATAATTGCAAGCTACATGATGGTGCAATATGGAAGATTACTGGTGGTGAACCGCTCATACAGCAAAAACAATTGCTCAAGTTAGTTCGTGCATATGCAGAACGTTTTGGTTATGTACCTGTTATTGACTTTGAAACTAACGCTACAATTCTTCCGGATGAAGCTTGGATCAGTGAATTTAAAGCAACATTTACAACATCACCAAAATTAGCTAACAACGGTGATCCTGTTGAAAAGAGATACAAGCCAGCTGTTTTAAAATGGCATGCAGAGAATGGTTCAGGATTTAAATTTGTTATTAGCAATGAAGCGGATATGAATGAAATTCTTGAGAAATATATACATAATTCTGATATTAATGTACCGAAGAACCGTGTATGGTTGATGCCTTGTTGCGGCAGTAGAGCTGAATTAGCTGAAAAAGCACCAATGGTTGCAGAGCTGTGCAAGAAACATATGCTTAATTTTAGCCCACGCTTGCAACTTGTAATCTGGGATAAAGCTCTTAAAGTATAGTATGAGAATTGCTGTTTCCGGTTCTGCATGTCAAGGCAAGACAACATTTACAAATGACTTTCTTAAAGAATGGCCAACATATAGATTGGTTGAATCAAGCTACAGGAAAGTAATAAGGGAAGAAAAAGCTCGTCATAGTAAGGAGACTACCAAGGATTTGCAATGGAAGATTCTCAATTGCATGATTGAGGATATGCAAAAAAATTGTGATAAAGGCAATAAAGTAATATTTGATCGTTGCCCGCTTGATAATATTGTTTATTCTCTTTGGGGCAATACCAAAACTCCCGATAAATTTGATGATAAATTCATTGAAAAATGCATACCACTTGTTCGTGAATCCATGCGTTATTTGGATATTATTTTCTTCACACCCATTACACGTGTTGCGCCTGTACCAATTGTTAATGATGATAAGCGTGAAGTGGATGAATCTTATATCAAAGAAATTGATAATATCTTCAAAACAATTGTGCATCAAATTCAAAAAACAGGTGTTTCTACCTTTTTTCCAAAAGATGATTCGCCAGGTATTGTGGAAATATTCGGTAAACCAGAAGAAAGAATTCAGTTGGTAAGGTACTATCTTAATGTAGATGGCAATCTAATCGGTGAAGAGCAAAGTGTTATTAGTGATCTGCAAACATCTTCACAAGTAGAAGATTTACTTAAAACACAAAAACAAATAGCTGAAAAAGAAAAATTTGAAAAATCATTATATAATAATCTAATCCTACCAGATAGATAAATATATATGTGAGCAATTTTAATAATAAGTTTAAGTCTTTACTTGAAGGCTACGGGTCCATTACATTTAAGAAGCGTCTTTTTTATCCGCGCAATCTGCAACTTTCAAATGAATTTATTAAAGCATTTAAATTAGAATTTAATAGACTTCTTGGAGAAGGTCATGGGCCAAAAATTATTCTAGATAAAATTTCGAAAGCTTTACACTTTCACTCAAAAAACAATTAATAAAATTTCTGCACTTTCCAGGCAAGTAAAATATCATTACTAGGCATATTTAAAATTGATACTGGTATAACTACTTTGCGTGTGTTTGAGTCTATGTAATCATTGCCATCATCATCAAAATCACCGTTCAATGCATTTGCAAGAGAAAAATCAAAATCCTTCAAATTTATAAAAGGGAAGCTTGTATTGTATGTAACATATGTATTGTTAGGCACTAAATCTATCATCTTACCTGCATTAAATAATACTTTTAACTGTATATCTTGTGCACCGATAGTAAGACCTGCTGGTGCAATTTTAATACCCGTGAGAGATATTTGATCAGCTCCATTAATATTTTCTTGGTGAATCAATTGTGTTAGCCTCGCTGTACCTGATTCAAAAAATACGTTAAAAACAGATGCAGAGAGTATACTTAAATTTGTTGTAAAGGTAGCACTAAAAGCGGTTATTTCTGAACTTACTGTATTGTATGCAGAAAGTATTAACCCAGAGCTTAAAATAAAAGTATTAAAATTACCTGTAAGAGTAGCAGTTTTTGCTGTAAAAGGTGCTATGCTGCTAACAGACAATGTTTCGCTTGTAACAATTCTTGCATTAGCAGAATATGAATCAATAACCGAATAAATTTTTGGAAATTGATTTGAAATATAATTGATGTCTTGTGCACTTATTGAACCGGTATAGTTTGGTGTTTCAATCAGAAATAAATCTGATGACAGCAATGATGTAACTACAGTGTCCATTAACTATTGTATATTTTTGTTATATTCCAAGCTATTCTTGCACCAGACCTGAGTGGTGGTCTAAAGACAGCTCTAAATTGTATTTTGCTGTTACTATTTACATAGCTGTTGCTAACATTCTCTTCAATGAATATCATGGGTATTGAGGAAAGAAGATTTGTTTGTAGAAAGCTATTCAATTCCGTATTAAAAAGATATTGCACATTGATATCACTAGGCTGTATAAACAAATTTTGTGGCACACTATTATTTCCTATAACAACTTCGGAAAAGGAAGGTGCTGAATTTGATGCTGCAACATATATAATTCCATTGTCTGTAAATATTAAGGGAACTGCAGCTGAAACTGCATTTAATTTTGTATCTGTTTGTGCACTTAATGAATTTATGTAATCTGATGTTGTATTGCTTATATCAACAATAACACCGGAGCGTATGTCGAATGTGTTATAATTACCAGTCTTAGTTATTCCTGAAACACCATTAACATACAATTGTGTAATGTATGCCGATGCTGCTGAAACTGCAGTTGAAACTGTTAAAGAATCAGAAGAAAGCGATCCTTGAATAGTAACATTATTCCCTGATACCGCTATAAACGGGAGATCAACAAAATCAATAAGTGCTTGACCTTGCGGTGTCTTTACAACAAAATAATCGCCAGGTGCGATTTCTGGTATTTTCGGTAAATCCGATATATTGACATAATTGTTATCGTTTGACATTTCAATTATTTAATATATAATATCAAAGATGAAAGAGAAAATAGGTGTAGGTATTGTAACCTGTGATAGGCCTGCTTTCCTTAAAAAATGTATTAAAAGTATTAATAAAGACTGGTATGATGAATTAGTTATTATAAATGATGGGTTTCAGAGAATTGAACAGTCTGGGATGAATATTATTAATAATGAAGTGAATCAAGGTGTTGGCAAGTCAAAGAATAAAGCAATAAAATTTCTCTTAGAAAGAGGCTGTGAGCATATTTTTCTGGTTGAAGATGATGTTATTTTTCTTCAGAATGCATTTGAAGCATATATTGAAGCCAGCAAAAAAACTAGAGTGAAGCACTTCAATTACTGCTTGCATGGTCAAGACAACAAACAAAATAACACGCCTAATCCTCGTAAAATTTTTGAAATAAGAGGTCAGAGAGTTGCTTTATATTTTAATGTATACGGCGCATGTAGCTATTACCATAGATCGGTTTTGGAAGAAATCGGATTAATTGATGAAGTGTATATTAATGCTATGGAGCATGTTGATCATACAATGATTGCTATAAACTACAAATACCACCCACCATTTCGATGGTTCATTGACCTAGAGAACAGCAATCAATACATTGTTGATCAAGACTACCATCATGACAAATCTACTATAAGAAGAGGCAATTGGATGGAGAATTTTCGTAAAGGTGTAGAGAGATTCAAACAAAAACATAATGTTGATGTTACAAATCCCGGTCAACATTATGACAGTCTCGATAGAGTTATAGAATACTTTAAATCATTATGAGTACAGAAAAAATTGGTGTGGGAATTACCACATATAATACAGAACACTATTACGAGGCATTATACAACTCTTTACCACGCGATAAAATTGATGAACTTGTAACTGTGAATGGTGGTAAAGAATACTCTAAAAAATATGATTCAGATTGGATACAGCACCGTCAAAACAGATATCCAAGTGTGTGTAGAAATGATTGCATTAATTTTCTCTTAGAAAAAAAATGTGATCATATTTTTATAATTGAAGATGATATGGTCATTAAAAATAAAGATATATTTCACAAATATATAGATGCGTCCAAAGCAAGCGGGTTAAAGTACTTTTCATTTGTAAGTACATCCTGGGAATCTGGTACTCCTGAAAAGCGAACACCTAAATTAACCGTAGAATATAATAAAGATACGAGCATTTCATTTTACCCAAATATGTGTAATGAATTTACATATCATCATGCATCGTGTTACAGTAAGAACGGTCTGTATGATACAAGCTACAGATTTGCATGGGATGTTGATCTCACGTACAGAGAGTCCATTCGCAGTGATTATGCAGCACCGTTCTGGTGGTTTGCAGATTTAACAAATTCAGATAACTATATTATGAATAACCCTGAGACGAACAGTCGGATTGACGCACCGGATAATCCTGATGGTTCTCGTACTCAAAAAATACACAAAGAATGGGAATTTTTTATCAAAAAACATAATATTGCAGTAACACAAATACCGAATAAAACAAAGCAAGAAGTTGTTAGTTTCTTAAAGCAGATAAAGCCATGAAAATTGCAATTGGTATAAATGCTTTCAAGCCTTATGATAAACTAAATCATCGCGAAATTCTTTGTATAGAGAGTTTACGAAAATTAAAACAAAAATTTAAAAACGTTAATCTGTATATTGTAACTTTTGAAGAGGATAAGCTAACTTATGATGGGTTTACTACAGTTAATAAATTAAAAAAGAAATCAAATGCAGTTATAAAAGAATATTTTAAGCAAGACTGGCTCTCGCATGAATACAATTTAAGAAAAAATGATATTGATAATAACAAAAGAGAATTACCAATAGTAAATGAAATATTTGATGTTATGTCAGATATCGATAGTGATTATTTTTTATTTACAAATACCGATATAATAATTTCTGACAGATTTATTAAGCATATAACTGAAGAATTTGAATGCTATCCTGCAAGTAAAGCCTGTATAAAAGATATAAAATCTCTTGAAGAAACACCTGTTGTAGATGCATATTCAGTTCACGGCTTTGATGCTTACGCCATTAATAACAAGGTATGGAAGAAAGTAGCACCGAGACTTAAACCCTTTATTCTCGGACACAACTATTGGGATACATACTTCTTTACAATGCTAAATTGTTTTTGTAAGTGTAAAAATTTAAACAAATTACCTTTTGTTTGCTTCCATATAAATCATGATGGGTGTTCAAGTGATAAAGCTTTTGTTGAGAATTATTATACAGAAGATGTATTTAGGCGTGATGCAATAGTTAATAAAATTTGGTGGCCCTACGTGTTTAATGTCTTAGAAAAACGCCCGACAGTTAACAACTGTCTTTGGTACCAACCTTTTGAGAATGAAGTTGAATTAGAGCAACTATATTTTAAAATATAGTTAATGAATTCTGTTGTTGCATTGTCTATAGGCTTTACTTTTGACTATATTAAACCTTTTTTAAAAAGTTTTAATGAACAAGTAGATGGTACTTTGTTTTTAGTTACTGATCTAGCGCCTGCAAATATCCCGCTTGATCTTAAAAAAATACAAATTATAAATTTCTATAAGTTTATTGAAAAGCATAACATAGCAAAAGGTCTTACACCTTACAACCTAAAACCAATTATTTTTTATCTTTTACTCAAAGAAGTACAAAAGCAAACAGATTGTAGTATTACGATGCTTACAGATGTTGATGTTATTTTTCAAGGTGATCCTTTTAAAAAATTTAACGATCAATATACAAAAAATGATGTTGTGTTAGCAGAAGAGCGCAATTCTTACAAAGATTGTGAGACAAATTCAATATGGTATAAAGTAGGATACGCAAATAGTTATGATACTGTAAAAGATAAAAAAATCTTAAATTGCGGTGTCACAATAGGTAGCATTTCCAAAATTATCGATTACCAAAAGCAAGTCGCACAAGAATTGAGCATAATATTATCACAACGAAATTATTTTGCATATGATCAAGTAATTTTAAACCTTCTTACATATGTTCGCAAGACGCTAGATCTCAAAATTCTCCCCTTTGGTAATGATTTTATCATCCACCTTTCTGCAGCAAGAGAAGAAGATTATAACACAGAATGGCTAAGAAATAATTTTTTTGCTGAGCCAGGTAAAGAACCATATACTATAGTGCATCAATTTGATAAAAAGAACATAACGAAAGAATTTGTTCCGAAGAAATATGAGTAATTTGGTTTATTTTTTTCTTAACAGAACATTTCTACCGGGAGATTATAAAAATATGTACACGGCGGATACTCTTCCGCTATATTATCAACAAACATATAATAACAATAAAAAATATGCCGATAATTCTTACTTTATTACCCAGAGCCCTTGTAATCTGGATGGCTTTGTAGATGTTAACAGTCTAATTAATACAGAAAAATATAAAGAAGTTATCGATATCTTTCAAACTAAATGGTCAAGATATATGGTTGATCCGTTTTGGTTTAACACCACTATACGCGTATTTTTATTTTTAATATTTATTATAGAGAATAATTTAACTGATACTGTTCATGTTGAAGGTGACAATTTAATTTATTATAATATAGAAAATTTAAATAAAATGTTTGTAAATAATGAATATGGCTTTTGTAATGAAGCACCGTTTGCTGCAGCGCCATGTTTTATTTTTGTAAAAGATAAAAAAGCCGCACAAACACTTTTAGAACTTCATATAAAACTTATTAAAAAAGGTGAAGACAGTCTCAAGTATCATGTAGGTCATTTTTATAATTGGATTACAGACATGGCATTATTAGATTTGATCTACAAATATAATAAAGACTATAAAATGCTTCCTTGTTTACCATATGGTGAATATTCACAAAATTTTGAAACAATAAAAATGTTATTTGATCCCAATCCATATGGCATGTTTTTAGGCGGTACCAACCAGGGTCACCCTGCAGGTTATACAGAATATAGACATTTTATAGGTAAAGAAATAATGGAAAAAAATATTGACGTAATTTATGAAAAAAAGCCTTTTGTTTTATATGAAGAACAAAAAATACCTATTTTTAATCTACACCTGCATAATAAAAAATGTATTGAAAAATTTTTATGATTGATAACACAGATTTTATAATCACACCTGATAAATTATTAAGTCTAGCAACAAACTTTATATCTCGATATGGTAAAAAGATAACATATAATCCAGAAGAAAATATAATATTTTTGCACAGCGATAATATTATAACTTTTATTAGAGAGGTATTACCTAATATAAAATATAAGTTCGTTCTTATTACCCATGATGCAGATGCACCTATTATTGATGATTATCGAATAATTCTAGATAATATATTTCTTGTTAAATGGTTTGCTATGAATTGTCACATACTACACGAAAAGCTACAACCTATTCCTATAGGAATGGCAAATGAATGCTGGGCTCATGGTAATAAGGAAACAATGCTAAAAATAATTAATGAAAATAATAAAAAAGATAATTTTGTTTATTGTAATTTTGATCCTAATACAAACTTATATGATAGATCTTACGCTATTACAAAATTAAAAGCAAATAAATTTATTAATTTTGAATTTACAAAATTGCCCTACGAGGAATACTTAAGAAAATTGAGTACATATAAATACGTAATATCACCGCCAGGTAATAGTATTGACTGCCATAGAATTTGGGAATCAATTTATGTTAAAACTATTCCTATTGTAATTAAAAGTATACCGATGGTTTTCTTTAAGGACTGTCCTATACTATTTATTAATGATTGGGACGACCTCTCACAGGAAATGCTTATTAATAATTACAATACAGTACTAGAGAAAAATAACAATAAAGCAGATTTTAGTTATTATAAGAAACTAATTCTTGAATCTAGCAAACAAGAGTAATAATGGTAAATATCACAATGGACTATGACGAGCAACTAGCTGATGAAGCTCATCTGGGTGGTTACGGTTATAATGGAGACCCTGCTACTACATATCCAAATATGTGGAAATTTTTAGCTAAAGACAAAAAAATTAAATCTATTATTGAATTAGGCTGCGCTAGAGGACAGGTATTAAGAATTTTTAATGACTTAGGATGCAAGGTATTGGGAATAGAGGGGTGCACGAAAGCGGTAAAAGAAAATCTCCTACCCGACAGAGTCAGACAATATGATTTTACAAAAGTAAAAGTTATACCTCAAAAAAATTATGATCTTGGTATTGCTATTGAATTTGTAGAGCATGTCGAAGATTACTATAAAGAAAATTATTTGTCTTGCTTTGATGCATGTAGATATGTTGCAATTACATTTGCCAAACCAGGACAAGGGGGTCACCATCATGTAAACTGTCAACCCGAAGAATACTGGATAGGTATTTTTGAAAAAAGAGGCTTCACATACGATTTTGAATATACAAATATACTCAAAGATAAAGCGATGACAGATAGATTCGAATATTGTCCGACTTTTGATGGTAATCATTTTGAACATAGGGGATTATTTTTTAGTAAAAAATGAAAAAAGTCTTTATATCAATGCCTCACTACAGTGGGTGGAAGCTAGATTATTTTAAAAAATATATGGCACCGCGTAATAGAAAATATTGCGAGCTGCACGGGTATAAATATATTGAAACTTCGCCTGAAACACTGCATGTTTCACAAATTTTTCCGGGTGTTCCTGATCGAGATAACATTATGTTTTTTAGATGGCAATTCTTTAAAAATGCCATTGAGACGGGAATGGTTAAAGATGGTGATATAATAAATCATTTTGATTGTGATGTATATATTGCACAACCCCATAAAAAATTTGAAACTACAAAAAGTTTTACTTATGCAATTGATTCAGGCAATACCCATTGCATGGGAATCTTTTCTATGAAGATCAATGATTTTACAAAAAAATTGATTGACGCAATAACAAGTAGAGACAGATTTGAAGCATTAAAAAATTACCCTCTTTTTAAAGAAGACGTTGGACAGTATGTACCTTTTTATGCTTGTGATCAACACGCATACTACCATACTGCTGGTATCAAGCCTCACAGCTGGGTATCTTTTCTTGATATGCCTAATTTTGGATTTCATTCATGTAAAACAGAATACACAATTTTCAGTTTAGATGAATTAAAGGAACATGTTGAAATTTTAGGCCCTGAATGGAACACAACGCATCTTATAGAAGAGACGGGTGAAAACGGCAAACCTAATTATTATGATATAGTACGTATTGAAAAAGACAAAGTTATTAATCGTCATTTTGCGGGTGGTCAACCATGGCTTTGTCCAGAGTGGGAAGCTTATAGTCAAAAATATGTATAACACGAAAATATTTGTTTGTCACTACCACGCTCTTACAGAACGTAAAGCGTATCTCGATACAGTATTACCAACCTTAGATATTTCCCATGTGTATTCTATGTCTTTCACTCGCGATAATTTAAAAGAATATGAACACTGCTTTTCTATGGCCGATGAAGTAATAGACGAAAAATGTAAATATATGATTAATAAATGCGGTAAAGCTGACCTAGGCAATGGTATTTCAAACCCTATTAAAGCATTATGCTTAGAACATATAAAAATCTATAATTCTATAGTTGAGGAAAATTTAGATTTTGGAATTATTCTCGAAGACGATGCTGTGTTTGTAGATAATTTTAATGAAAAATTAAAAACTACAATAGATAATCTACCAGCAGATTGGGATGTAGTATTCTTAACAAACGGTTGCGAGGGCAGGCCACATCATTTAGCCTGGGCGCGTGAAAATAATCCGACTATTAATAATTTTGTAAAAATGGCTAAAAGAGTGAGTTGGACGGGAGGTGCATATATGGTTAAAAGACATATAGCAGAAAAATTTTCAAAGCATATATTTCCTATTGTTTACCCTCCTGACTGGGAATTGAATTACCTTTTAAATTTTTGTGAATGCAATACATATTGGTTAGAAGACCCTATAGTATATGAAGGATCCAATCCAGTGTCAGGTCATATGTATAAATACGGAACAAGTGTGTGTAGATAATTTATGAATAAAAATTTTAATTTAACAACACTTAAATGTATTATAGATGAATCAATAAACTACCCAACGCCTAGCAAATTTTCACCAGAAGGACGGAGCGGTGCTGCAGGCTTGGGTACTTTGTTATTTGGTTTAGTTGTATCTTTACGCGCAAAGAATATACTTGAATTGGGAACCGCTAGCGGTGGGTCTGCATACCCTTTGGTGCTGGGTGCCTACCTTACAAACGGTAAAGTTATTTCTGTTGATAATGGTACTTTTCCTATAAACATAAACTGGATTAATAATATTGCAATAGAGAATATATCAGAATACCAAGAATTTATACAATCAGATGCTATTCAATATCTTAAAAATAGAAAAGAACCTATTGATCTGGTGCATATTGATGACTGGCACGATAGGACCCACGTTTTAGCTGAATTAGAACTTGTAAAGGATCTCTTAACGCCTTGTGGTGTAATAACTATGCATGATGCCATGTATCATAACTCTGAACCGAAATATCGTGAAGAGCTGGATGCGGTTGGTGAATTTGGTGGAGGCGGTGTATATAAAGCAGTAAAAGATTTTGTAGCAAAATATCCTAATGATTGGGAATATGTAACAATTCCTGCTGATCACGGGTTAACTATTTTAAGAAAAATTCAAAAATGAATATATTTGTATTAGGATCAAGTGGTCAGATTGGCGCGCCTCTTACATCGTATCTAAGAAGTAATGGTCATACAGTAACCGAGTTTGACATTGTTAATACATATGATCAAGATGTATCTAACCCGCATATGTTTACTGTGGAAAAATTAAAAAAGGCTGATTTTGTTTATTTTCTTGCTTTTGATGTAGGTGGGTCGCGATATCTTAAAACATATCAAAATACTTTTAATTTTTTACATAACAATATTAGTTTAATGAAAAATGTTTTTGAAAAACTACAAATCACAAAAACACCATTTATTTTTGCTTCATCTCAAATGTCAAACATGACACACTCTTCATATGGTGTTGCAAAAAAGATTGGTGAGCTCTATACTGATATGCTCAATGGCTTGACTGTTAAATTTTGGAATGTTTATGGATATGAAGAAAATCTAGAGAAATCTCACGTTATAACAGATTTTATTTTAAAAGCAAAATCAGGCCACATCGATTGCTCTACCAATGGTCAAGAAAGTAGACAATTTTTATATGTTGATGATTGTTGTAAAGCTTTGCTTACTCTAGCTGAGCAGTGGAAAACCCTGGATAAAGGACCTGATCATGAATACCATATTACATCATTTGAGTGGCATACTATTCAGCAAGTAGCAGAGACAATACAGAAAATTATACCCTGTACACTCTCGTTTGCACAAGGAATCGATACAGTTCAAAAAGATTCTAAAAACGAACCTAGAAAAGATATTCTCAAGTATTGGTCCCCTTGTACGACATTAGAACAGGGCATAGACAATATTACTAAACTTTATAAAAAATAATATTGAAAAAATAAAACTCTATAGTAAATTTATATAGTGAAAAATCAAAAAAGCGCGCTTGTTTTAGGTGCCGGTGGGTTTATTGGCAACCATTTAGTTAATAATCTTAAAAATGACGGATATTTTGTCAGGGGTGTTGATCTTAAGATGCCCGAGTATTCTGAAACAAATGCCGATCAATTCTTTAGAATGGATCTTACAGATTTTAGTGCTGTTAAAAAAGCAATGAATGCATCCTGGCACTACAACATGTCAAGTAATGTTAAACCATTTGATGAAGTGTATCAATTAGCTGCAGATATGGGCGGCGCAGGTTATATTTTTACAAAAGAACATGATGCTAATGTAATGCAGAATTCTGCAACTATTAATCTAAATGTCTGTAGAACAGCAGTAGAATACAATTATACAGACAGTAGAATTTTCTATAGCAGTAGTGCATGCATGTACCCGGAGCATAATCAATTGGATCCTAATAACCCTAATTGTGAGGAAAGCAGTGCTTATCCTGCAAATCCGGATAGTGAATATGGCTGGGAAAAACTTTTTAGTGAGAGATTATATTTAGCTTACAATCGTAATTATAATTTAAATGTACGCATTGCAAGATTTCATAATATTTTTGGTCCGTTTGGGACCTGGAAGGGTGGCCGCGAAAAAGCACCTGCAGCGATCTGCCGCAAAGTTTTGGAATCAACCGGTGGTATAGAAATTTGGGGTGATGGTAATCAAACACGCTCATTCTTGTTTATTGATGAATGTATTGAAGGTGTGAGACGTTTAATGAAACAGGATAGTTTTCTTGGCCCGGTAAATATTGGATCAGAAGAAATGGTCACGATAAATCAGCTTGTAGATATGGCCTGTTCTTTTGAAAATAAAACTCTCGAGAGAAATTATAAACTTGACGGGCCTACAGGTGTGCGTGGCCGAAATTCTAGCAATAAACTCATACAAGAAAAATTAAATTGGCAACCAAACTATCCTCTTTCTAAAGGTCTTGAAAAAACATATTTTTGGATAAAATCTCAACTCGAAAAGTGTTGATTTTCCTTGCAAAGCATTTATTATTAAATAATGATTATTAATCAAAAAATATACGACGGCTCACTATTACATTCACGATTTGCATATAAATTTTTCCGAGAAAAGACACTACCCATTGGCAATATTATCGCATTTAGAGCACCGATGAAAGTTGAAGCAGAAGGCATGATTGACAGTGAAGACATTCTCAATGCTGATTATATTTACAGTGATGATGCAATTAATTTTCTCTGGGAAATTCCTAACCTTGATGCATTTGGCGCTGTTGCATATCAAAGACTTTTAAACACCCAGATTGCTAATATTCTCTCTACACAATATCTCAAAGCTCCCATTGAAATGAAGGGCGACGATTTGATTGTTCATAAGGAACACATACAAGGTAGTGTTGCACAGCCAACGGGCAAATGTAGTGTGAGCATCACATATACAAAGAATAATGTTGCACTTGGTCATACCGGTATTAACATTGTAGCAGGTAAGAAGGCACCCGCTTTTGCTTACTCCACAAATCTTACTGATGAGCAAGCTAATATCTTCATGGCAGAAGTTATTAATCTGTTTTATAATCTTAACGACGATATCTTCATTGCCACAACTAAAGTTATTAGTTAATGGATACAATTTTTGACTTTCTTAACTCCATTCTTTATTCTAAGAGAAGTAGAGAGATAAATCACGATAATAATAATTCCTACACACCATTCATGATCAATAGATGGTGTTCTTTTTATAATAAAGAGTTAGCTAGTGTTATCAACATTACTACAAACCGCTTTACTAATTTTTCAAAGCAAGAACATTTTTATTTTTTAAAAAATTTTTTACCAAAATACAATTTCAAGAAAATAGACTACGTTAAAAAGAAAAATACAAAGGAAGAAGAAGAGAGTAAAGAGTTAACAATGTTGGCTCAAAACCTTGAACTCTCTAAAAGAGAGATAAATCATTATATCTTATGTCAAAAATATCTGTAGATGCACTTGGACCAGTACCAAAAAGTTTAATTGATTTTGCTGATCTACCCAAAAATACGTTTGATTCAGTATTTTTAGGTCACAATCTCAAGCAAGTTCTTGATGATGTTATTCTTGCCATCTTTATTGATGAATCAGATAATGGTAAAGAGATTATTCGTAATGGTATTCTTGTACCAGTAAATGCTGAAACAAAAGCATGGCGATTGGGCAGAGTTGTTCTTGCAGGCCCAAGTGTGAGATACGCTAAACTCGGTGATGTAATTTGCTTTCCAAATAATATGGGTGTGCCTATTTCAAATATCGATGTAGATGGTTACGGCAAAATTAATAAAGGTATCTTTATTAACGAACAGCGCATATTCGGTATTTGCTCTACACGCGAGGACAATGAAAGTAGCCCTAGGATCGTTAAAAAATCTTCTAGAAAATAACGTCTGTGAAGTAAAGTTTTCTAGAAAGCGACCTGTTGCAGGTGAGCCGCTTACTCGTAGAATGCTATGCACAAACAGTGTTACTCTTCTTAGCAGTGTAAATGGTAAAATTTTATTAAACTACAAGCAGCCAAAAAGAGCACCAAAATTTAACCCAACAAATAAAAATATTATCATAACATGGGATATTTTTATGCAAGATTTTAGATGTGTTAATATGGAAAGCTGTGAACTCATAAAAACAATACCTGTTGCCAATGATGAATTTTGGAAATATTTTAATGAAAAATTACGCTTCATGTCTGCTGCTGAAAAAGAAAGGTTCATGGACACATGAGCATTTTAAATTTAGAAAAAGACGTTTCCTCAATCTTTCAGAAAAATCTTAAATTCAAGATCAATAACAAGACATTGAGAGAAGGAAAGTTGATACTCTTCTCGTTCAAAGAATTTTATCTTCATTTTAAACTCTGTGTAGGACACAATGCATACAAGTATATTGAGATACCCTACCCTTATACATATAGATTTGAAGACAATAAATTATTTTTTGACTATACAAATGGCACACTCACAAAAAAAGACAAAGAGTTAGAAACCATTATCAAGCTTTTAAAAAGACAGAAATTTTCAAAATTTTACGATAATACCTTGATCATTGAGTTCTTATAACTACAATTAGCACGTGCAGAAGAAACTAGTTTCATATTTCCCGCAAGACTACTCACCAAGTAAGAGCCAAATACAGCTCATTAACGGTGTAGAGAAGGCTTTTGCAAAAGGAAAAAAATTTGTAATTTGCTGTGCACCTACAGGCACTGGCAAAAGTTTTCTTGGCAAAACATTAGCCAACTTAAGCTCACCGCCTACATCTGCATATGTTAATTTAATTAATAGCTACGATGCATTTAGACAAGATTATAGTGGCAACTATACACATGAAGCAGATGCAAGAAAAGAGCCTGCCTTTGGAACCTTCACACTCACCATAACAAAATCTCTGCAAGATCAATATGTGAAACTCTTTGAAGATGGCAAGCTTTTAAAAGGCAAGACAAACTATCAATGTCAAGTAGATACAAATTTTGATGTAGAGTCGGCACCATGTGTATTGGTGAATAAGCTCAAAGAAGATTGCTGGACAAAGAACATATGTCCATATTATACTGCAAGAAATACCGCTCTTACAGATAAATTTTCTATTTTAAATTATAAAATGTTTTTGTCGCTACCAGATCACGTAAAAAGAAAAAATTTTATTATATGTGATGAAGCTTCGGAATTGGAAGACGAACTAGTGAGACGATTTTCTGCATTTATAGAATATGATAGATTGAAGAATTATGATGTTAGTGTTGTGCCGCTTGTTACAGATAGTACTCAAAAGGTTCGCGTGTGGTTGTATGATCTCATTTTCCATCTTAGCGAAATAATAAACACTTTGCAAAACAGACAAACAAAAAAAATTACTAATTTATCACCAATAGATAAAATTAAGATTCGCTATCTTAAAAATCTTTACAACAATTTAGTGATTATTGAATCATTATGGGATGAGTGTGAATTTGTTGTAGAGAAAGATTCACAACGCGCATCATTTACACCATTAAAGGTAGATAAATTGTCAAAATATATTTTTGATTATGGTGAAAATATTTTATTGATGTCTGCTACAATCATTGATCACAAGAACTTTGCAAAAACGCTAGGCATAAAAGATTATGAGTATGTGGAAGTTGATTCTACTTTTGAATCATCAAAATCACCCATATATGTAACATCTAAAAATAAGTTAAACTATAAAACTATAAAAACAGAATTGCCGGAAATAGTTAATAAGATTAAGCAAATTTGCGATTTACATAAAGATGCAAAAGGTGTTATACATACACACACCATGGAGATAACAGAATATATAAAGACCAGATTACATGGGGAAAGATTTCTCTTTCGAGAGCTTGCTTCAAAAAATGAAGATATTCTCAAAGAGCATTCCTCAAGTAGCAAACCTACTGTTCTTGTATCACCATCCCTATCGTTTGGTATCGATCTTAAGGATGAATTGGCCAGATTTCAAATTATAGTTAAATTGCCATACCTGCCATTGTCTTCCAAGAGGGTTAAGAAGTTATTTGAATTGGATAAGAATTGGTACATTGATAAGATGTTAAATGCCATGGTTCAAGCAACAGGAAGAGCCACAAGAAGCAAGAATGATTACTCTGTAACATATATTCTGGATGGAAATATAGTCGATGTTATTAAAACACACAAACATAGACTACCAAAATATTTTATTGATAGGATTATATAGATAGATAAATAACTACATGGGTCAAATATCATTAATAGGTCAAGCATTAGCACTACACAATTTAGGCACAGATGGTCTCATAACCAGAACTGCAGCTGGTACAGTTGCAGGTAGAACCATATCAAGCGGCACTGGTGTCACAGTAACTAACGGTAATGGTGTAGCTGGTAACCCTAGTATTGCTTTGGCAGGACAAGCATTAGCATTACACAACATTAATACTGACGGGTTTATATATAGAACAGGTAGTGGTACATTTACTGCCGCAACAACAGGTGCTACTACTCTTGGTAATGTGCCCTTTTATAATAGTGCACCAGCAACCGCTACATCTGCTGGTAATCCTGGAGCAATTGCTATAGCCGCAAACGGTACATTCATGTATGTATGCACTGCTACAAACAAATGGGCCAGGGTAGCTCTACAACCGTTTTAATCTAGAAATTCAGTGAAAAACTGTTTTTTTAAACTGTGTAGACAATAAATAATATTATGGCCCTAAAACTATTGGTAGAAAAACCTGCTCCAGAAGAACAATTTGAGTATGTTTTAGAGGAAAAAAATTCTAAAGGCCCAGCTACCCTGTATATTAACGGCCCATACATGATGGCAGAAGGTGTTAATAAAAACAACAGAGTATATGATGTAAATGAGATGGCACGTGAAGTAACCCGTTACAGTAACGAGCTTATTAAGAATAACCGTGCCATGGGAGAATTAAATCACCCTGCAACTGCTGATGTTGATTTGGAGAGGGCTTGTCACCTTGTCACTGAACTCAGACAAGATGGCAATGTGTTTTATGGCAAGTCAAAAGTTTTAACCACACCCATGGGCATGATTGTGCGTTCTCTTGTGAATGATGGTGTTAAAGTTGGCATGTCATCTCGTGCTTTAGGCAAATTAGAAGAGCAAGACAGTGGTGTGCAACGTGTTACAGAAATGCGCTTAGTGGCAATTGATTGTGTTGCAGATCCATCGTTTCCCAAAGCTTTTGTCAATGGTATTCTTGAATCCAAGCAGTTTGTTGTGGAAGCAGATGGCAAGTATGCTGAAGTGTACGAAACGTTCTCCAACAAACTAAACAAACTACCCAGAGTGGATGTGGAGTCATATCTGAAGGAACAAATATCTAATTTCTTCAAAAAAATGACTCTGGTAGGATAAATATTTTTATGCAGAAGAATTTAGCCAAGAACGACATCAAGCTTGAAATTAGTCAATTTATTCAAGCAATTTCTGAGAAAAATTTTGCCGCGGCCAATAAATATTTAAAGAACGCAATTGAAGAGAAAATTAAACATAAAATCTCTGAGGTTGCAAAATAATAATTTATGAAAGAAGTAAAAGACGTACTAAAAGAAGCAACCAAAGATATACTCTCTGAGGAGACACTTAATGAATTGCAGAACATTTTTAATGAAGCTGTTAACACAAAAGTCAAGCTTCACGTTGAAAAAGCTCTAATTGAGCAAGATGAAGATTATTCAAACAAGCTGGAAAAGCTTGTCTCTGCTATTGACACAGATCATACAGCAAAGTTAAACAAAGTTTATGAAGCAGTTGTTGCTGATCATACCAACAAGCTCAAGAACGTTATTGAGAAATATGAAGGCATGTCAAACAATGATGCAAAGAATTTCAAAAATAATTTGGTTGAAAACATATCAAATTATCTTGAACTTTATATTGATGAAGCAATCCCTGCTGCATCAATCAATGAAGCAGTAAAGAACAAGCGCGCAGTCGCAGTTCTTGAAAGTATCAAAAAGACTCTCGCCGTTGATGAAGCTCTTGCAAATAGTTGTATTCGCGACGCTGTAATTGATGGTAAGAATCAAATTAATGAAGCTAATAAAAAGCTTGAAGCTGTTCTCTCAGAGAATGCAGCATTGAAGTCAAAGCTCAAAGAGATTGAATCAAAAAATCTTTTTGCGGAAAAGACAAAAGACATGGATCCCAAGAAAGTCGAACAAGTAGTTAGACTTTTTGAAGGCAAGAATCCTGAATTTGTAAAAGAAAACTTTGACTACACTGTTAAAATGTTTGAAAAGTCTGAGACAGAACGGCTCGAAACTCTAGCCACTGAGGCAGTTGAAGAATCAACTACATCTGAAGTAGATCGCCCTGTTATTGAAGAACAGTTGATAGGCGAAAATACAAATCTACCTGCAGCTGAAGATTCATCAAAATACTACCTCAAAGAGCTCAGCAAATACTAATTTTTTTGCAGTTTCGTTGAGGCTTAAGCCTTAATAGGAAAAAACGGTCGACTATGTTACGGAGAAATTTATTCATATTATGAAAAAAGTTGTTCGTCCTTCGCAGTCATATATTGACGAATCAAGAGCCGCAGCTCTTCTTGAAAAGTGGAGTCCAGTATTGGATTACTCTTCCAAGAATGTTGCAGCAATCGAAGATGATCATACCCGTTTGAACACAGCTATTCTCTTGGAAAACCAAGAGCAATGGTGCTTAAGGGAAGCAGGCCCAAATTATGTGCCTTCTCTTCCTGATCAAGCAGGTTCAACAGGCTCTGTAGGTACATTCCAGACATCCAATTGGACTAATAATCCAGCTGGTACTCCTGGCACTGATTCCTATGCAGCAGGTGATTATCGTCTTCCAAAGATCTTGATTCCGATGATTCGTAGAACGTTCCCAGAACTTATTTCTAATGAAATCGTTGGCGTGCAGCCTATGTCAGGCCCAGTGGGTTTGGCATTTGCTTTGCGCTATCGTTACGAGAATGAGGCCCTTGGTAACGGTGTTGATGGTCAGCCATCAGCTACCGGTGCAACCGTTGGTACTGATTACGGCAGCACAACTGCCGCAGGTACTGATGGACAAGAATTGGGCTATCAGTTCCTAGATACACGTTTCACTGGTACATCATCTGCCGGCTTGTCCGGTAACTCTGCCTTCTCGATCCTCGGATCAGATGCAGGTGTAGCACGTATTCTCAAGGACTTCGAATTGACGGGTAAAATCCCTCAAGTCGTAGTTTCTTTTGAGAAGACAGCAGTTGAAGCTGGTACACGTAGACTAGGCGCTCGCTGGTCAGTAGAATTGGAGCAAGATCTTAAGAACATGAACGGTATTGACATTGACACTGAATTGACAAATGCCATGAGCTATGAGCTACAGGCAGAAATCGATCGTGAAATGATCATCCGCATGATCCAGGTCGCTCTAAACGCTGGCGTAAACACCGGCTACTCTGTTTGGAGCCCAGCTTCAGCAGACGGCCGTTGGCTCGTTGAACGTAATCGCGATTTCTATCAGAGATTAATTATCGAAGCTAACCGTATTGCTGTTCGTAATCGTCGTGGTGCAGCCAACTTTGTTGTTGCAACACCTCGCGTTTGCGCTATCCTTGAGATGCTCCCTGAATTCCAGTGGGTACCTGTACAGGGTAATGTAAACACACAACCAGTAGGCGTAGCTAAGGTAGGTTCACTTGGTGGACGTTTTAATGTGTATCGTGACACACGTACTGAGGCACAGTTTCAATCTGGTGCTCGTCAGCAACCGCTCGAGTATGCCCTGTTGGGCTACAAGGGTCCTGAGTTCTACGACACTGGTATTATCTACTGCCCATACATCCCTGTTATGGTACAGCGTACAATTGGTCCAAATGATTTCGCTCCACGTGTTGGTCTCATGACCCGCTACGGTGTAGTCGACAATATATTTGGTGCTAACTTGTACTACCACGTTATCATCATCTCGGGTCTAGGCGTTGCCTTTACCCCTGGAACACAATCAGTCTACTTCTAAAATTGGAAGTGATAGAGTTGTAGAAAGAAAAACATTTCACCTAGTACGTCCTAGGATAGTTAAAAAAGGGCCTCTTGCGGGGCCCTTTTTTTTTGCAAAAAAATAAACTATACAGAATAAATAATTATATGGCATCAATAGTATTTTCATTTCAAGTTGCAGATCCAGCTGCTTCAAACCCAACATCTTTAAACTTATCCAAGTCGGCTTTTGATGCTGCAGGTAGTTTTCTTGGGGTTAACTTAATTACTTTGGGTAGCACTGCACAATCATTGTTATTTCAAGCTGCTACCGGTAGCTTGACAAGTACATATGCTGTTCTTTCCGGTTCTCTGGATGGTGTTAACACATCATTTAGAGTTGATAAAGCTTATAACGGTGCACAATTTGCACTACAAAGATCAGATCGATCAAGCTCAATCTTCACTTGTGCAACAGGCTCAGCCGCACAGACATTAGCAGATAATGGTTTTGATAGCGTAAGTCCAGAAGCTCTAAGACTCTGGAATCTTAACGGTTAATTATTGCCGTACTGTCTTAGTAAAGTACTTCCACTTGTCCCACATGGCACCGTTCTGCTTGAGCAGTTCCTGGCTATTGGCTCTAATAGGATTGATATCAATACCACCACGTCTCACATACAGACATGACACCATTAGTTCTTCAGGTCTTGTCAAATCATAAAGACGCTTGTAAATCGTCTCACAAATCTCTTCATGGAAGTGACATTCGTCTCTAAATGAAACAATGTACTGCAACAGAGATGTTTGATTGAGTTCACAAGGTCCTTTGTAATGAATATAAACATCCCCCCAGTCCGGTTGAGATGTGACCCTGCAATTACTCTTTAACAGGGCTGAATGAAAGCGCTGCACTTTGCTACTGTCACCTTCTAACCAACCAAGTAGTGTAGGATCTTCTTTGTAGCCACGCGATTTGATAGCAGTGACATCAATATTGTTTTCCAGTGTAGGATACAACGCAGAAGGAAACAATGCTGGGTAATACATTGCATCATCAATTGCTTTTGTAAGCCTGACACACACTCTGACTTCAGTTTCAAGCAATTTGGAAAGATCATTTTCCATTACAGCTTCAAGCTGCTGCAGTACACTGATAATATTGCCTTGATATGTCTCCATATTAAACGAATTCATGTACAGTTTAATGGACTTGGATTCAACAATATATTTGTTAGTAGCAGGGTAAACAACTTTAGCAATAGCTGCAATGGGCATGCCCTCTTGAGTCAAGCAAGACACTTCATAAGCATTCCACACATCGTAGCCAAAAAAAGGTGGATTTTCATCAGAGATGTTCAAATGTTTCCTATTATTTTGTCTTGGTTCCCGAACCAGAAGCGAAGGATCATATGTACATTTGTACCCGGTAATTTTACCCAAATGCTTTGAGATATTACTATTATCTAATTCTGTATTCATTGTATATATTATATGCTATCTATTAAGTTCTTCAACTCATTATATTTGTCATCCAAATTGTAAGTTGAAACGCCACCTGATAAAAGATGAGCAGTTTCTGGTAAAATATCTTCGTAACTTTCGTCACGTCGAATATCAAGTCGCTTGATGCTTTCTCTAAACCTCTTGCTATTAAATTGCTCAATTTGATTCTTAAGCAACATAAAATTCATAATTGAAGAGAATTCTTGCTTAACATATGTGACACTTTCACCTGGAAAACGTTGCAG
>Ga0181348_1000157_pt1 | contig 26438 bp, 27 predicted proteins | sample Su13VDMM110DN_FD_130092 | JGI IMG/M metagenome (GOLD analysis project Ga0181348, IMG submission 130092) | Freshwater viral communities from Lake Michigan, USA - Su13.VD.MM110.D.N | ecosystem: Environmental > Aquatic > Freshwater > Lake | place: USA: Michigan | collected 2013-07-16
CAAGTATAGAAGTGGACAACTCACCAGAGTAGGTGTAAAAACTAAATCAAAGTAAACGCAAACGACTCACAGTTCGCATTGGCAGCCTAAACGCTGACTAGGGTTCGGTAGGTTCCTCGTAACAGAATACCTACCAAATTTATTTAAATAAAAGGAGTTTTAATGAGAAAATTAGCAATCGCAACTTTGGTTGTATTAAGTGTATCCGCATATGCTGGTGATACCGTTACTGTTGAAGGTCAACGTATCAACAACGCTGGTGCAGCTGCACAACAACAATATGTTTTGGGTGTTAAGAAAGATTTCGGCAAATTTGCCGGTGATGTATCTTTTGCAAATGCACAAACCGAAGGCACAAATGTTTTGAGCACACGCTTAGAAGCAGGCGCAACAGTAGCAGGTCCAGTTGGATTGTATGCTCGTACTGCTATTGGTCAAAAATATAGCAATACAGCCGACTTCAACTACTACTCAGTAGAACCAGGTTTTACTGCACCAATCGGTGCTGGTTTAACTGCTAAAGTTGGATATCGCTGGCGTTCTGCTTTTGCTACTACAAACGGTGACCAAACACATACAATGCGTTATGCCGTGTCTTATGCTTTGAATAAGACTGATGCAATTGCAGTTAAATATGACCGTGTTCAAGGCGATAACAACCAGAAAGTTGTCGCTGTAGCATACACAGTAGGTTTCTAATAGCCTAAATAAATTATCCATTACTGGATTGTGGTTGAGGCAACCACATTAAAAACCTCAACACACTTTACACATCACAGGAGAAAATTATGTCCATGTCACCATTTGAAATCCGTCTTGAACTTTTAAAGATGGCAAAAGATATGCTTACAGATGACTACTTTGGTCAACGTGAGATGATATCAAATAACTGGCAAACCGAAATCGAAAATTCTCGATTAAAAGGTGAAACACCACCTAAACATCCAGGTTTCCCAGACTTTCCAAGCGAATCAAAAATTATTGAGAAAGCAGCAGCCCTCAATGGATTCGTTTCACAAACCACTCCAGCACCTGAAGTAAAAATTACAAGAAAATCTAATTCATAATTGGAGATGACGGCTTCGGCCGTCCTTAACAAGGAGACAAGATGTTAAGAAATTTACTATTGTTAATAGTATCTCTGTTAGTCTACACGACAACATTATCAACAGAATTCGTTAATACAGTTTCAAAGAAACAAGTATCACAAGAATATAACAAACAAGTAGAATGTCTTGCTAAAAACATTTATTGGGAATCGGCATCAGAATCTTATGAGGGTAAACTTGCCGTAGCACAGGTCACAATGAATCGTGTAAACTCTGGAAAGTTTCCATCTGATATATGTTCAGTTGTTTACCAGAAAACAGTTAACCGTGATTCGAGAACTGTATGCCAATTTTCATGGACTTGCCTATTCAACGGTAAGAAAGAAAAAGACAGATATGAATGGGAACAGTCCCTAATGATTGCTAAAAGAGCCTTGACAGAACCATTTCTACATGATATAATAGCACAAACGAACGCATTATATTACCATGCAGTTTATGTAACACCTGGATGGCCAAAGGCCAGAGTTGTTAAGAAAATAGGTAACCACATTTTTTATAGTACGATTTAATATGCCAACCCGTGATGAGATAAAAGACTTTAGTATATTGATAGAAAAAATAGCATTAGATGAAGGCATAGGCCTCATGGATGCTATTTGCTATCATTGTGAAAATACAGGATTAGAAATTGAAGTGTCTGCTACTTTAATATCTTCAGCACTTAAAGCAAAGATAAAAGAAGAGGCACAAGATAATAATATGTTAAAGAAAAGTTCCAAACTACCGATATGAACGACAACACAGGCTTCGCAGCCTATGCTTTGTGGAATAGTTTAAAGCTGCATTTTACATCCGATTCTTATGATTATATTAAATACAATGGTAAGACCAATGTATCTAAGCAATCATTCACCACACGTAAAGACAAATACCAATTCTATAAATTGTCCCGCAAATACGATTTGGAAGAATTAAAAAACTTCTATATTGCCAATTTTGTTGCCGGTAATGCCGAATGGGTTGGTAATCTCCTACAAGACGGTGAGGAGATTTATAAAAAGTGGCAAAAAACTCAACAGAGCTTGACTTATACCTTTGACAATGATATAATATATTTGTTCGATACAATAGATGGTGACTATGATGATATTCTAAAACCAGTTAATGGTGATTGGCCAATGATTGTTACTAACTTAATGAAGAAGAAAGTCACTTTAGAATCAGTTTGTATATTGGTTGAATTGGTTGGTTGTATGTCAAAGTGGGAAAAACAGATTACAGAAGATATACTCTGGCCACCAATACACAGAATGATTAAGAAATACACACCGTTTATTGAATATGACAAAGATAAATTTATGAAATTGTTGAAAGAGAAGATTAAAAATTATGATACGGCCTAAGATTAGTTCTATCTATTTGGATATGGATGGTGTTATTGCTGACTTTGAAAAGAGATACTCTGAAATATTTGATATCTCACCAAAATTAACTCGCAATGAAAAAGAATTCAAAGGTTACTTTGACAAGTTTATTGCCAATAATGAATTTATGAATTTAGATTTAATGCCTGAAGCAATGGAAGGTATAGACTTCTTACGCAAGGCACCTGTACCTACACAAATACTATCATCTACTTCCGATGAAAAAAATTATGATGCTATATCAAAACAAAAGTTGATATGGTTAGAGAAACATGGAATAACATTCCATCCCCTATTTGTACCTGGAAAAAGACACAAGTACAAATATGCCGCCACAGACAGGATTATTATTGATGATACCAAAAGTGTTATCACTGATTGGATTAAGGCAGGCGGCATCGGTATACTTCACAAAGATTGGCCAACAACCTTGGCTATTTTGCGATTATACGTATAAAAATGCCTAAATACTACTATATAATGACTAATTTGAAAATAATCCGTTTATACTCCGTTATACTAAGAAAGGAAACACTATGAGTTTCGCAAACCTCAAACGCCAATCTGGCAACCTCGACAAATTATCTAAAGCAATCGAGGCACTCTCCCAATCATCCGAAGGTGGTTCTGATAAATCAGACAATTACTGGCGTCCAGAAGTGGACAAAGCTGGTAACGGTATGGCTGTTATCCGATTCCTACCTGCCTCTGAAAAAGATGGCGAAGATGGTCTCCCTTGGGTCAAAGTCTTCTCTCATGGATTTCAAGGTCCAGGTGGTTGGCTAATCGACAACTGTTTGACAACCAAGAACAAACAATGTCCTGTGTGTGAACACAATTCATCATTGTGGAATTCTGGCATTGAAGCAAACAAAGATGTTGTCCGTAAACAAAAACGTAAGTTGAATTATATCGCTAACGTGTATATCGTTTCGGATCCTAAGCACCCTGAAAACGAAGGACAAATTAAATTGTTCCGTTTCGGTAAGAAAATCTTTGATAAGATTACTGAAGCAATGAATCCTGCTTTTGAAGATGAACAAGCAATCAATCCATTTGATATGTGGAAAGGTGCTAATTTCAAATTGAAGATTCGTAAAGTTGAAGGCTATCAGAACTATGACAAGTCTGAATTTGATTCTCCATCAGCATTGTCGAAAGATGATGATGAGTTGGAAAAGATTTGGAAGAACGAACACTCACTACAAGAACTGGTGGGTGATAAAGAGTTCAAGTCATATGATGACTTGAAGAAACGCCTTGACAAGGTTCTCGGTTTGAATGGTGAAGCACCAAAGACAACTGTAGAACAAGTGAAAGCAAAAGAGTTTGCTGCTCCAACTAAGGCCAAAGAGCCTGAATTGGTAACAACAGATGATGATGACTTAGCTTACTTCTCTAAACTCGCTGAAGAAGAATAAAAGTCTTTAACTTTTCTTGAAGGCTTTTGACCCCGCTTCGGCGGGGTTTTTTATTGGTTAAACAACTCTTGTTGAATTTAATATCATCCGTTGGAATGTAGGTTCATCATTTCTAACTCCAGGTATTGGTAGACTGGAACTTTCACCCCGTTGTTGGTTCTTTTGTATGTTTGTTACTGTAGTACCTCTATCAGATGGTTGTTGAGGTAACTTCATTTCCAAATTCTCAGAGTTTACCGCATTAAACTTTTGACCTGTACTCGTTTCTCCACCAGACATAGGTGCGGCCATTGGTGCTGAAGGTGCTGGTGATGGCGATTCGCCACTAGAAGCAGGCGGCTCAGTAGTCGCTGGTGGTGCCGCTGTTGATGCATTCGGAACAGGAGTAATTGTTTTCTTTGTACCATCTTCATTGTAATATGGACCAAAATTTTTATCCCAATATTCCAATTTATTTTTTCTAGCCAAACCTTTACCTGCATATTGTTCTCTAGGTATAACTTTATCTGCCATTCCTTCGCCAGCAGGACGTTGTGGTGGAATTTCATATACTTTTTCATCTTTTGTTATGGCCTCAACTTTAGATTTACCACCCATGGCCAATAAAGCTTTTTCTTTTTCTGGACCTTCAGGCATAGCTAGAACAGCTTGAGCATTTGTTTTGCCATTTTTTACGATATTCTCTAATTGTTCTCTTGTATATCCTAATTTTTCAATATCTCTATCACTACCTGTTAGAGCATTTGCCGCTTCTTCCGGACTAACAGCTTTCATGTTTGGAGTATTTTTATTTAATTCATCTAGGCCAAATTTTAAAAGAGCGGCCAAAGATGTGGCAGCCAATATGGCTATACCAACAGGATTAAACAAGAAAAATCTACCAACTTGAAATAAAATACCAGCTACACTTTTTAAATCCGATAACACACCGAGCATATCACCAAGTAAACCTGGATTATCATTTTCTTCTTTTACTTTCGTGGCGGTTGGTGCACGGCCTACACCATTCAATCCTTTTATGGTTTTTAAAAATTCATCATTTTGTTTCTTTTTCTCTATATCATTTTCTTCTCTGAATTGATTTTGTTTTTCTACTGATTTAAGTTTATCTTCATAAGAATTTTTAAGTAGATTGTGTATAGCCATTAATGAAGTCATCACACCGTCTTCAGATTTTATTATTGGTATCTTTGTTGCCTTTGAGGTATCTTTGGCAAGCTTGTTGGCTGGTGCACCACTTTGTTTGAAAGTTTTTTTAACTACATCATCTGTAAACCATCTATCATTACCTAAAGTTTGAGCCAACAGCCGTGCAAAAGAAACAACATCCATTCTCGTAGCAATTTGCTTCGTGAAATCGGATACTTTTGGTTTATTTGTTTTTTTAGTTGCCATTTATTGATTTTTCTTTCTCTCATAAGGATTCGTATCATCGGATCCTCCGCCACCACCAGATGAAGGAGATGTTTTCGTATTCTCGTATGTATTATTTACATTGATTGGTGCTGGTTGTTGTGCATTGGCATCAGCTTTTAAGTTTCTGTTTGTAGTTGAAGCTTGGTCAATTTGATTACCAGTATTTAATTCATTTGCATATACAGCAGCTAAAGCTTTTCTTTGTTCTCTAGATTTCATATCAGCGCCGCCGACAGTTTCATTAACAACATCTATCTTTTCATAATCTTCAACATTAAGTTTTCTTTCCGATAATTTCAACTTAAAGAAAGCCGGAACAATTTTTGCTGCTATTTCAGGTTTGTTTGCAAAATCTGGATTACTAACCAAATCCTCACCAATTAATTTACCAACACGGTTATACATATCTTTACCGGTGATTTGTATAAATCCTCTACCACGGTATTTGTATCCGTCACCAGGAGACGTATTACCCATTCTTCCATCATATACTTTATTAAAATAGGCTTCAGGACCTGCTGACACAATATCTTTAGCGTCTTGTAATGTTGGAAATCTTACGGTATTTCCACTTGCATTGAAAACTAATTCACCCTTCTTATTTTTTCCTACTGCTGGACCACCAAACATTGAAAATATTTTTTCCGGTCTTGGAATTTCTTCAGTTCTAGGATTAAAATTAGATTCTTTTTCCACATTGGCCATAATATTGGCTTGTGTTTTTGTTGGGTAACCAGCAGCAACTAATGCACTCAAAACTAAACCTTTTGTACCAGATAGAACTACAGGCGGAATCTTTGTAGCAGTCGGTAATTGAGGTGGAGGTTTAACTGGTGTTGTCGTTGTTGCTGGTTGTGTGGTTGTTGCTGGTGCTTGACCAGTCGTTTTTGCTGGTGCTTGAGTTGTTGTTGCTGGAGCTTGCTGTTGTGTTGCTGGTTGTCCAGTTGTTTTTGTTGGTGCTTGACTAGTTGTTTTTGGTGGTTGTGTGGTGGGAGCTGGTGCTTGACCAGTCGTTTTACTTGGCGCAGAAGGTTGTGGACTAGACTTTTCTTCTTTTATCTGCTGTTTTTGTTTTTCTTCTTCTGGTGGTTTGCGTTTGAGTCTCCTAGGTTTACCACGTAAAGCCTTAATCAGTTTTTGATTTCTATCAGTCTCTTCCAGTTGTGATATCTGTAAATCTACTAATTGTTTTTTGTTTTGTAGTTTATCAAAGGCGTCTATTCTCTTTAGTATGACAAAGATTTGACCAAGAGCCTCATCCATCGTGGACATATCTCCACCACCTGCAGATGATGTACCAATGCGAGAAATACCCTTAACACTATCTGTCGTTAAAGGTGATATCTTCTTCTCTACTTTATCTTTGGATTCTTCCATTTACTATTTTCTTTGTCTTTCTTTTATCTTCTGATTTTCTTCTTCAATATACGAAATCAACAAAGATATGTAAATATCTCTTTCCCAAGGCATCATGTTCTCAAGTTCTGTCAAACTGTACTTGTGATGCTGCATAAGACTGAAATTAGTCTTATAATAATTTTTCAAATTGTCATGCCGAAATATTAGACGAAAAAATTTTCTAAACCTTCCACCTCAATCGTATGGTGAAAACCACACTTACCACAAGTTAATTCAAGTTTATCTTTTAGTCGTGGTAGGTTCTGGAAGAACTTTTCTACCTTTTCAAATTGTTCTTGGTTCATATCCTCTACAAATGCCAACATTTCTCCAGGTTGTGCCTCATGTGCATAGTAGAATTGGTCACCATCATAAATGTATTCAATAGATTGTGAAATCATATTGAAAGTTAGGTCATTAATATCTTCCATATTCAATGAATCTTTGACGATACCAAATTCTGGATATTTTAGTTTAATTGAAATTTTATTGCTAAGTTGAATTTCAGGATTGATTCCCTCAGGCATCTTCACTTCAATCTTAGTGAGGTCAATATTCTTTTCCATAATATTACCACACTCTTTATCTTCAACAAAATTATTACAACGATAACGTGACTCTACAATCTCACCAACCGACTTGGCTCTAAGATTGATAAAGTAATATTCAATATCTGTGACAGGTAGTTTGTTAACATCTACATCTTCTGTTACCGTACAGTTGTTTAGTATATCAAAGATACACTGGTGTACAGTAGAAGAATCGGTTGATTCAATCGCCATCAATAAGTTTCTTTGTTCTTTGACAAGAAACGGTCTAAATTTGATTTTCTTTTTTGAGATAGGCAACACAATTTCATATGTCGGCACATCAAGTTTTGGTAAAGCCATAATAACTCCTTATAATATATTAAAATCCACTAAGCAAATCATTCTTTGTTTGGTCGACAATACCCGAAGAACCACCATCCAAACCACCCAAAGCCGAAGTAACAGAATTGATACCGGCATCGATAAGTTCCATTCCAAGTGCTTGTAAAGAATTGTTTTGCCAGTATGTGTAAGCAAATGTTACCGAAAGTTTATGATAACTATCATCACCCCAATTTAAATCCATTTGATTCATAGAAATAGGAAAAGCCTCAACTAAATTAATTGAATAAGTCTTTTCACCAGAAACATCATATTGATTGACCACAAGAGTTGTAGCATAATCACCTTTATATCGATAATTATTGTTGTACAGAGGGTTGATATAACTCATCCATGCATCAAAGAACACCTTTTGACTCATATCATCATCAACGATGAATGTGAGGTCTAAATCATTATATGTGTTTAGATATGGAAATTTCTCAATCGGTCCATATGTCTTTTGTTCTGTTGTAGCGAATGTTCTACCTGGAAATTGAGCAGTTTCGCAACGATATATTAAACTTCTTGCTGAAGATACATAAGGAATAAGAGTCAACGGCACAGGAATTTCTACATCAAACCTGTTGGTTCGTGCTACATCTTTGGTAAAACTTGCCTTGAAGTCGTTAATGTTACCTGCCATTTAGTGTTTCCTTATTTCTTCCAATGATTCTTGCCACACCTTCTGTGCCTTGGCCTTTCTAAACTGCTGTATAGGCAGAAAAGCGGCAATGTCCCACTCATTAGGTTGGATGGCAAGTATTTTAGACTGTATGTGACTTGTTAAATATTTTTTAACACATGGCCGAAACTCTTTAAGACTCTTGGAGGCGGTCAAAATGTCATAGGTGATTCGTAACCTTTGAATTTCACCCGCATCGTCCATGACTGCGAATTTCAATAACTTACCTAAAAATACCACTCTGTACTGGAATGGCAGGTAATGAAGGTTCAGTCCAAGAAAACCATCATTGTACCTTTCTAATGTCAATACCATTGGAAAACGGTCATAATAATCTAACGTTTCTTTGCCTTTAGGGTCGTAATAGAAACAATAAAGTCCACCCAATTTAAATCGTGTGGTATTTCTATATGTTTCTTTGCTGATACCTCTTGGTATAACACCAGGATTTTTAATCTCAGATATCCTTGAAGCTAACCACTTCAAAGATTCTTTTGACATCATCTGTAATTCAGCAGCTGAACGTTGTTTTGTTAGTTCTGTAAGTTTTGATTCCATAAGATTATTTATGTTATAGTCCTAGGTGTTCCTCAGTCATAATTTTGAATTGCCATCCACGGTCTAAACAATATTCTTCTGCTGCTTTCCATTTGGCTTGGTTCACACCCCATGTCGTAACCTCAGTAATATATTGTTTTGTAATCCGTCTTTGTTGCATTGGAGGTTGTGTTTGTTTCTTTGGTTTGACCTCAATCATCAAAGTTTTTAATTGTCCTTCTTTGTTACGAACTTTAACCAAGAAATCTGGAAAGTATCTGTGTAGACGATTGTCAACTGGAGATATATAAGGTACAATCAATTCTTCTGAAGCCCACGATATTATATCACGGTTTCGGTCGAGCCAGTCCATCACTCTACATTCCCATGAAGAGCGATAAACAATATTGTTGGGGTCTCCAACGTATTTTTTAGGATTTTTAGGTCTGAATAGTCCGGAATATGCCATAAATATATGTATAATTAATTAATAAGAGATTTCCAATGGCCTTAATTTCAATTCCATCTTCTATCGGTGGTGTAAATATACCTGGTGCCTTAGTCAAAGGACCACTAGGTGCATTATTTGGTAGTAAATATAACAAAGACACTTTACAATATCCAAGTGATTTGAGTTCTGCTACTAAAGGTCATGTAGTACAATTCTTTATCAATGAAATAGTTCCCATAAGCTTTCAAGAAGTCAATAATGTTAATGTTACTGGTGGCCAAGTAGTCACAGAAGGTGGCCAAGTAGTCAATAAAGTAGTCAATACAGGATTGAACATTTTGGACACGTTTAAAACTGTTAATTTAGAATTAAAACCACAAACCAAAAGATTAGAATCGTCAATATCATTATATATTCCAGATACCGTCAACTTTACTTATAATTCTTCCTATGGCAATTTAAGTTTGTTGGATGTTGCTAAAGAAATCGCAGGTGGTGTTAATTTTGCTAAAAAAGACAATCCTATACTATCTAAACTCAATAAGTATGGAAACTTACTTTCAGCTGGAATCTCAGCATCTCAATCGAGTGCAGCAAAATTATTGTTACGCTCACAAGGCCTTGCAATCAATCCAAACCAACAATTGATGTTTGATGGTATTGATTTTAGAACTTATCAAATGGCTTTTACTTTCACACCATATACCAGACAAGAAGCCGAAACAGTAAAAAAGATTATTAAAAAGTTTAAATATCATGCAGCACCAAAGATTACAACTGCTGGTGCCGGTATGTTCTTTATTCCTCCTTCCACATTTGATGTTAGTTTTATGTTCAATGGTAAAATGAATAGAAATGTCAATAAAGTTGCTGAGAGTGTTTTAGAGAGTGTAGATGTGAATTATGCACCTAATGGATGGGCAGCTCATGATGATGGTGCACCAGTACAAACTACCTTAACACTCAGCTTCAGAGAGATGGAACTCATCGACAAAACTAAAATCAATGATGGATATTAAAAATGCAATATTTTGACATTTTACCTAAATTAATACATACAGACTCTATTGGTACATCAAAAATTGTCACCAATCTTATGTCGAGAGTTTCTATAATTCCACAATTACTAAAGAATCCACTAAACTATTATGAATATGATATACAAGATGGTGATACACCAGAAATAATTGCACATAAGTATTATGGCGATTCATATCGTTATTGGATTGTGATGCTGTCTAATGAATTAATGGATCCACAATGGGATTGGCCAATGAACAATAGAGTATTTTCCAAATATTTGGAAAATAAATATCCCAACATTCAAACATCTTCTACAATACATTATTATGAAAAAATCATTACACAATATGATACCGATTCAATGACTACAACAATAAATAAAATTCAAATAACTGAAGATGTTTATAATGGATCGCCAAACTCACAAACAACAACTTATACATTACCGGCTGGTGATGTTGTCGTAACTGTTGAGACAAATGCTTTATCAATATATGATTATGAATTAGAATTAAATGAGGCTAAAAGAAATATAAAATTACTTAATGCAACTTATGTTGGTCAAATTGAAACAGAATATCAGAAACTAATGAGTGTATAATTATGGCTGATACAAACTTAAATACGGTTGAAACTCCTGGTATTTTTTATCCACAAGATTTTTCGTTAAAAACTTTAAATTTTCTGACTGGCAGTGGCCAAAAGATTGAACTTAAAAAATTAATGATAGAGTTGTGTTATTATGAAGACATTTACAACTTTGTAACATCTGGTTACATTACGCTTATTGATGCTCAAGGTTTTATCGAATTGATGAGAATAACTGGTAATGAATACATTGAAGTCAATTTTGGTAAAGTGAGAGACGGTAAAAATAATAATGACCAGGTATTCAGAGTTTACAAATCCAGTAACAGAAAACCTAGTGGTAATCAAAATAGTGAAGTTTATACATTATATTTTTGTTCCGAAGAACTTCTATTATCGGAACAAACAAAAATAAGTAAATCTTTTAAAGGTGGTTATATATCAAGTATTGTCAAAGAAGTTCTGTTGAATAATCTAAAAGTATCCTCAAAAAGAATTTATAAAATAGAACAGACTACAGGTGTTTACGATTTTATTATACCAAATTTAAAACCACTGGAAACAATTAGTTGGCTTTCAACCTATGGCCGACCACAAAAGTTTCCTGGTGCTGATATGTTATTTTTTGAAACGAAAGATGGTTTTAATTTTAGGTCATTACAATCAATGTTTAGTGATCCGGTTTATGCCACATACAAATATGAACCAAAAAATATCGACAAAAAACGCCAATCGTTTCAATCAAAAACTTTTAGTGTGTTGAATTATGAAATAACCAAGCCGTTTGATGCATTGAATGAAATTAATTCTGGTACGATTGCCAACAAATTGATATCTATCGACCCATTGACCAGAACAGTTAAAACAACAAACTTTGATTATGAAAAATACAAAAGTCAGGGTACTACACTTAACAAAAATGGTGTACAAGATACATTGAGAAACAGATTGGGTAAAAAAGAGAATGAATCATATGAGGGTGTTTTGAAGGTCAGTATTGGTAATGCCGGTCAGAGAAATTTTTCATATATTAAACAGGCTGAAGATGGTGTTGCACAAGATATATTTGTAGAAACTTATATTCCAAATAGAACAGCACAAATATCTTTGGCCAACTTCACAACAATTAAAGCAACAATACCTGGAGATCCAGGCATCACTGCTGGCCGAACAATACAATTCGATTTATTGACATTAAAACCTGGAAATGAAAGAGATTTGGATAAATTCTATTCAGGTAAATATTTGGTAACAGCAGTAAGACATATCATACAACAAGGTGCATATCAAACTGTGATTGAAATTTGTAAAGATAGTTCACCAACTGCACTACCAGCTATTAATAATGATACGGCAGCAATGAAAGCAGCAATATATGCATAATTTCATAGGTAAAGACGGGTTTAACTGGTGGGTTGGTGTCGTAGAAGACAGAATGGATCCTTTAAAGATGGGTCGGTGTCGTGTGCGTATATTTGGTCATCATACAGAAAATAAAGAACTTCTACCTACGGTAGATTTACCGTGGGCTCAAACAATATTACCAACGAATGCGTCAAAACATATTGCGCCACCTAAAGAAGGTGAATTTGTAACAGGTTATTTTCTTGATGGTGACTCAGCACAGGCTCCAATTATGACAGGTGTTATACCTGGATTAAAGGCGTCTACAGGCGGTGATGCTGGTTTCCAAGACCCACGTACACCAGAACAAATAAAGGCTGCACCAAAACCACCTGCAGGTATAGTTTTAGAGTCGGTTGGTCAACCTACAGTTCCACCAATTGCTAGAAGTGTCGTTTTAGGTACATCACAAGGCGCTGCAGCCAATAATAGAATACACAATTGTGACATATGTGCCGAACTAGACAAAGATGTAGCCGTATTAAAATCTAAGGTTATGGGATTAGTTAAATCTCTTAGACTTGCTGCTGAAGCTTTATTTGCTGGTACATCATCAACACCAATAGTAGAAGAAGCCAAAGCAATTATTAAGGCCATACAAACAAAAATTAAATTAATACAAAAAGAATTAAAACCTATCATCGATGAAATTAAAGCATATCAGGCGTATATTGCTTATTTACAAAAATTGATAGCCTACATAAACAGTCTACCTGCTGAATTACGAAAAATATTCGAACAGTGTTTGGCTGAAGCTAATGCTTCTTTAAAACAAGCGCTATCAGCTTCTTCAGCTTTGACAGATGCATCAGCATCATTAACTGCAGCAACAAAAGCAGCACAAGATATAATTGATGCAAATTCTGAAACGGCTAGTGGAAATACAGCAATCGTTACAGCACAAATATCATAGGAAAATATAATGGCATTAGATAGTTCGTTTACAGAACCGGTTATAGTGGATCCAAAAAATCCACCAGCCTATCCGTATAATCAAGTACAACAATCGGAATCTGGACATTCAATTGAAATGGATGACACACCGGAGAGAGAAAGACTACGATTGCAACACCGTTCAGGTACATTCTTAGAGATGCAACCAAATGGTGATGAAGTACATAAAATTTATGGTGATGGATATGAAATTATCTACGGTAAAAAGAATGTACAAATCAACGGTCAATGTAATATTACTGTCAATGGTGCCTGTGTGGTAAATATTAAAGGTGATTCTGTAATGAATATAGGTGGTGATGTTACACAAAAGGTTGCTGGTGATGTTACACAAACAGTTTCAGGTACAACCACTATTGCTGGTGACGGTGATATAGACATTTCTTCTTCTGGTGATATCAGTCTGTTAGCAGGAAATATCAATATCGATGGAGACTTGAATGTAAGTGGTAGTATTGCCGCAACACAAAGTATATCTGCTGTCGGTAACGTAGAGGCAGGCCTACAATCTTACGCCACATTAGGTTTTGTAACTCCTGGTTATGTAAGTGCTGGTTCTCCAGTTCCTTTGAATCCATATCCAGGTTGGGTATCAGGTCTTATGGTTACTGATATAGTAAGGACTTTGATGGCGGATAGAATTAAATTCTCTATTCACACACATATTGACAGTATAGGTGGAATTACAACACCTCCGCTGCAGCCAATGTAATGGAGAAATGAATGGGTGTTTTTAATAGATTAGGTTATACTTTCGATTCCACCAAATTTGGAGATGGAAACTCTTTTACTGCGGGTCAGGCATTATTACTGAATTCTACACCATCGATTAAGGCTTGGCAAGCAGATGACTTAGCTAATGTTGCGGTTACTGGATACTATCAAAATCCACATTCAGCTAATTTGACAATACTGACCACATTAGTTAATCAGATAAAAGCAAATTCAAATACATCAAATATCACTTTCACAACAGCCAGTGCTCGAGCAAATGTTTTAAGTGCCAATGCCAATACCTTATTAATTGAAATTTCAAGTTTTACAGACCACACAAATAGGATTTCTGGAGTAACTCCATCATCGAATGTGGCCAATACTCCTGATTATCAATCTGCTATAACGATTGGTAGACAGGTATTAACTATAGTCAATCAAATTGATGGTGTACAAAATAATGCTCCACTATTAGGTAACTTTACCAGTTTGGCCATTGGTGGTGATATATCAAATACTATAACTTTACTGACTAGAGATTTGGCAACATTGAATACTAGCATATCTGGTGGAGCTTCTAGTATATCTAATACCACAATGAATACTATTATTCTTGATGTACAATCAGCATATAGTTTACTGAATGGTAGAAGGACTGGAGATGTAAACTTTTATGTAAATTCTCTATATTTGGTGAATGATTACAATAATGTATCACAATTCGATAATATAGGCGTGAATTCAAACTACCTAATCAATACATTGAATATTGGTACAGATAAGTTAAAGAACAACTTACAAACCTCGACTGTAGTGCCAACGATAGTTAATTCTAGCACAACTACAACTTCTACAACCACGGTGAATGCTACATATTCATCGGTTTCTCCAGGTTTAAGTCCGACTGGTGTATCCGCCGGAACGTATGTATCACCAGCAAATCTGGTCGTTGATGCTTATGGCCGAGTAACTTCAGTGAGTAATAGTGGACCAATAGCCGCAAATACAGCAAACAGTTTCAGTTCTGGTTCCTGGACAATAACACAATCGGGAACCAAATTGAATTTTGCTTATGGTAGTATAACAGTATTTTCCATAGATTCAACAGGTAATATCATAGCTAAGGCTGATATGACTGCATTTGGTACTCCTTGACCGTAACTCAACTAAATAAAAGATGGCAAACTTAAGCAAAATCTACTCTGATATCGACTTTACTTTCACTAAAAAACCTGTGACGGGTGATGTTGCTCTCAGTTATGATACTCAGGCAGTCATTCGTTCCATCCGTAATCTGTTGTTGACTAGGAACTATGAAAGGCCATTTAATCCCGATTTAGGTTCTAGTTTAGATGCTTTATTATTTGAAATGATTTCTCCTCTCACAGCAACAGTAATAGAGAGAGAAATACAAACAATGGTTGAAAATTATGAACCAAGAGCAACGATTGATACTGTTACGGTGACACCATTAACGGACCAAAATGCTTATAACATTTTTTTGTCATTCTACATAGAAAATGCTACATTACCAACAACAGTAACACTCCTTTTAGAGAGAAATAGATAATGTATTATGTTTATGCATATATTAGAAAAAGTGATGGTTCACCATACTATATTGGTAAAGGTAAAGATTTTCGAGCATGGAACAAACACCAAGGTATTTCTATACCTAAAGATAAAATGAAAATTATTGTTATGGAATCAAATTTAACAGAAATTGGCGCATTAGCTTTAGAAAAGCGGTATATTCGTTGGTATGGCCGTAAAGATTTGGGTACAGGTATACTTTTAAATAAAACCGAGGGTGGTGATGGTGTTTCAGGTTATAAACATACCGAAGAACAAAGAAAGAAAAAAAGTGTGGCCATGCAAGGAATTGTTCCTTATAATAAAGGAATTAAAAGACCTGGTATTGGAGGAGTAAAAAAAGGAAATATTCCGTGGAATAAAGGAAAAACCGGAATTTATAACAAAGAAACATTAGAAAATATTTCCAATTCTGTAAAAAATGCATGGAAAGAACCGTTGTCTATATTCAATACAACGGAATACAGAAATAAACTCTCTAATGCAACAAAAAAACAATGGAGTAAATTAAATGGCAGGAGCTAATAGCCAAATTCAGATAACAGACTTGGATTTTAACACAATTAAAACCAATCTGAGAAAATATCTACAATCACAAAACATACTAAAAGATTATAATTACGAAGGTTCTGCACTTTCTAACCTTTTAGATTTGTTAGCCTATAACACACAATACAATGCCTACTATTTGAATATGGTAGCTAACGAAATGTTTTTGGACTCTGCCATTCAGCGTTCTTCTGTTGTTTCTCACGCAAAGCTATTAAACTATACACCAAAATCGGTTTCAGCACCAGCCGCAATTATTGATTTGAAAATAAATCAAGTTACTAATACGGCTTTAACATTACCAAAATTTACAAATTTCTTGTCTGAGGGAATTGACGGTGTAAACTATAAATTTGTAACATTGGATGACTATACTGTTAACGCAAATTAATATAATAATACAGTTACATTTTCAAACTTAACAATCAAACAGGGTGAACCAGTTAGTTTGGCATTCACGCATGACGTTGCAACTAATCCATCGGCAACATTTGAAATACCTGATGCAGATATTGATACATCCACAATAACAATTGTTGTACAACAAAGCACAACAAACTCTTATTCACAAGTTTTTACACTTGCGCAAGAATTTTTAGATTTAATGCCGTCTACCACTTCTTATTTCCTACAAGAAGGACCAAATGGTAATTATCAAGTTTATTTTGGTGATGGTATTCTAGGAAAAGCGTTAACAGATGGTAATGTAGTACTTATTTCTTACATTACATCTAGTGGTACTTCTGCCACAGGAGCTAATACTTTTGTATTAATGGACTCTATTTCGGGTTACTCCAATACCGTTGTTACAGGCGTTTCCTCAGCGGTTCAGGGGTCAGACAAAGAATCTATCGCCTCCATCAAATATACTGCTCCTAAGGCGTATTCCGCACAAGGAAGAGCTGTTACCAAAGAAGATTATATCTACCTGATACAAAATAATTCTGGTATATTTCCAATTGACGCTGTAAATGTCTGGGGTGGCGAAGACAACGATCCTCCAGTTTATGGTGTTGTCTTTGTGGCAATTAAACCAAGAGGTGGATATACACTAACTAGTAGCCAAAAAACCATCATTGAAAATGAAATCATCAAACCTATTTCGGTAGTTACAGTAAAACCTAAAATTATTGATGTAGACTACACATATGTTGTTGTCAATTCTAATATTTTATATTCACCAAAATTAACACAATATTCAGCCTCACAATTACAAACTCAAGTTTATTCTGCCATTCAAACTTTTGCAGCATCAACATTGAATACTTTTAATTCAACATTTCAACTATATGGATTAATTTCGGCGGTACAAGCAGTAAGTCCATCATTTATAACAAACGATGCAAATATAGTATTACAGAAAAGATTTATACCAGATACAGAGAATTCCACAAGTTATACATTCTATTTTGGTACATCATTGAGGAAAGATATCTATTCAAAGAGTATCAGCGTGACTCCAACATTCCAAGTCATTGATACGAAAAACAATAGTATAGTTAGAGAAGATGTATATTTGGAAGAAACACCTACATCCACAACATCACTTGAATCAATCAATGTTGTTAATCCTGGTTATGGTTATACAAGCACACCAACAGTTAACATTTTGGGTGATGGATTTGATGCTACAGCTACAGCAACAATATCTAACGGTCGATTAAGTTCTATTGAAATAACTAATGTTGGTTATGGATACACACAAGCGTTAGCTGAAATTGTTGGTGGTGGTGGACAATTAGGTGCTGTGTCAGTTATATTATCTGGAAATTCTGGTATCATTAGAACTTATTACTATGATAACGGAGTAAAAACTGTTTTAGATCCTACTGCTGGTACTGTTGACTATGAAAATGGTATTGTAGTTTTAGATTCGTTCTTGCCGTCTGATGTAAATAATTCATCAGGTGTATTAAGTTTACAAGCAGTTCCAAATTCCACAATCATTTCTTCAAGTCGAGATAAAATTATTGCATTGGATAATACAGATTCTAATGCAATCAATGTTAAAATTACAGCCAAGTCATAATGATTCAACTTAATAATAAGACTTCTTTACAAATACCAGAACAACTTCCCGAATTTATTCGGGACGATGTTAATTACCAGACATTTGTTTCTTTTATAGAAGCTTATTATGCGTGGTTGGAAACTGCATATTCAGCCAACTCTGCAATTACTACAGCAAATACAACTGGCCAAGGTGCAAGTTACGGTTCAAAGAATATTTTAAATTATGTTGATGTTGATAATACACTTGATGATTTTCTGGCATATTTCATTAATGATTTTTTACCTTATATTCCAGAAGACGCATTAGCGGATAAAAAGAAATTACTAAAGATTTCTAAACAGTTATATAAAACAAAAGGCACTGAAAAATCATATAAATTTTTATTTAGAGCATTATATAATTCTGAGGCCGAAACGTATAACACATCTGACCAAATTTTAAAAGCGTCCGATGGTAAATGGATTGTCCCAAGGTCAATTAAAATTAATTCTTTAGGTGATGAATGGTTGCTGATTAATAATTTAAGATTATTTGGTGAAAGTAGTAAATCTTATGCTCTCGTAAATTATGCCAAACGAGTTGGAACAAAAACTGAAATCTTTATTTCTAGTTTACAAAAAACTCTGGATCCTGGTGAATTTCTCCGTGTTGTTGATAATAATAATCTAGATGTTTATTATTTAAATGGAGAATTATATTTCCAGAACCAAGGATATTCAATCCCTAATAATGCCACATTAATAAGAGAAAAATTACTGGGTTATGTTCCTTCTATAACAATTAATCCAAATTTTAGAGGACTGTTCTATAATCCTGGTGATCCTGTTGTCGTATATAGTGGTTTAAATCCTGATATTTCAGAACCAGACGGAGCGACAGCTATAGTTAGTGCTACATCAAACGGTAGTATTGGAAGTCTTATTGTTGTTAATCCGTCACATGGATATAGATTACCACCGAATACGACAATATCAATAATTGGTAATGGTTCAGGCGCTTTAGCTGAAGTTGATTTATTAGATGAAACTAAAATAGTAACACTACCTCTCATAACTCCCAATACGTTAGGTTCTGTAGCGACTGTTCAACTCGGTAATTCAACTATTCCAACTGTATATACATCCTTTGTGGGTGTATATAATGGAATTGCGAATACTAATTCAACGTTGGTAAATGCTTTAACATTTAATTCAATTAATGTTGCACCAATTGGTTCAGTTGATTTAATTAGTGCGGGTATAAACTACGAAACGTTACCTACGATTGTGGCCACATCAAATTATAGTACATCTAATGGTGCAACAGTAGGCACAAATAACTTAGCTCTTTTAGGTATTTTACAACCAATTCAAATTTTAAATGGTGGTACAAATTACGGAAATTCAAACACGATAACAATTAATGGTGGTACAGGCACGGGTGCATACGCCAATGTTTTAGTAAATGCAGCAGGTTCAATCATTTCAGCAAATTATGTTTTCTCTAGTGGAAATACATTATATACAGGTTCAAATGTTTATCCATTAGGCGGTCTAGGATATAGTACAGAGTGGATGCCGTCTGTTATAATAAATTCAAATTCGGGATCAAATGCCTCATTGGTCATTACTGGAGTAATGGGTAGTGGCGCTACTTTCTCACCAACGACTGATAGTATTGGTTCGGTTTCTTCAATCACTATCACAAATAGTGGTTCAGATTATATTTCCACAGCAAACGTATCACTAAGAGTTGCTGATATTGCTGTGAGTAATGTTTCGGTTTCATCTTTACCATCTTCTGGTGAAATAATTTATCAAACAAGTTCAGCAAATTCAAATACGGTAACGTTTAGTTCATATGTAGATTCGATAACAAAATTGTCTACAGCTTCACCTTTTAATCCAGCAAATGATGTTTATCAAATTAGAACATATGATTACACTGGAACATATAGTGAGACTGCAAATCTCCGTATTGTCAAAACATCAACAACATTGTCTTTGACTCCACAAATTTCTTACATCAATACTGTTGGTGTTCCAACAAGTATTAAAGTATATGGTGATGGATTGGCCAGAGCTGAAGCGAGTTTCGTTGGTGGAATTATTGTTGGTACGGGTAAATATCTCAATAATGATGGCCAAATCTCCACATACGGACTTGTTTTAGAGAGTAAAGATTACAATAATTACACATATGTTTTATCTACAGACCAAGCCATAAAAACATACAGAGAATTGGTCCTCAATTTACTACATCCAGCTGGCATGAGATTAAGAGGAAGGGTCCTACTTAAAACTGGTGAAAAATTCAACTTTTCCGGTGCAGACACTTTTCAACAAGGAAACACGCTCGCTAGTGTGGCTGGTTCTGCCGCTTTTGCTACACTAAATGTAACATCTTTGAACGTTCAGGCCGCCAGCGCCAATGCCAATTCTTACTTGTCATATATGTTTGCATCTGGTGATGGTGCTAATATTAAATTAAATATAACAACTAGCACTAGTTCGGAAAGTAATAATATAATTAAACTCACTGGATTTGTCTCCGGTAATATTGGAAATACAATCTTTGCTAATGACTGGATTAAGTTTAGTGCGACAAACAACATAAATGCATACTCCGTTATTACCAGTGTTGATTGGCAAAGTAATACAATCTACATGACAGATAATGTGTTCTTAACGTTTGCGAATGTTGCTTATGTTTCTGCGGCCGCTAATTCAAACGTAATAAATATAACCGGAATGACTGGTCAATATGATGGTAATTTTATCAATAAAACATCTTCTAATAACATCATTTCTGTTGGAGATATAGTTTCATTTAATGGACAACCATATGTTACAGTAACTAGGGTATTTGCAAATGGTAATTTTAGTATTAATGGATTTGCAAATCCACAATTAAACTATTCATCGCTCTCTAATGCACTTTTATCGGCAGCTGTTGGTAATGCAGCTAATACGATACTTCTTAGGCAAACGAAGATAGAAGGTGTATTTGGAAACACTGACTATCCCTCAGGAGCAATTGCCAATTCATCATTAATTCCCGCAGGAACCGTAATATTGAGGTCGGTTGGAGATAGTAATAATATTGGATATACCAACAGTACCGGTAGTCCTATAACGAGCTCGGATGCGCTGAACTATGATAAATTCGTGAACAACGATCCGACACTAACTGATAACGCTAGAGCTTGGATCGCAAACGTAATGAATCCATTTATGGTTGCTAACCAATTAATTTATAGAAATTATATATATGGCGGAGAAACAGCAAATGCAACACTCACCATCAACAAGAATGCTAATACTCAATCGGTAATGATTTTTGGAGATGTATCGTATTACAATCCAGGTTTAGTAACAGAAAATGGTTATTTGGTCATAAGTGAAAACGGTGATTACTTACACATAGACTTATAAGGTAGAAAATGTCATCAATAAAAATATCAGAACTTACTGAAGTAACTCAGTTAAATTCAAACACAGCAAAAAATTTAATTGTAACAGTCGATCTAGTGACTGGTCTGACCAATAAAATGACTGTGAAGAATTTGGCTGCAAACCTATATTCAAATAATAGTTTGGTTGTCAGTCAAAGTATAACATCAAATAACATAGTATCTAATACTTTAACATCTAATGTTATAGTATCGGATACTATCACCATTATACAAGGTGTTGATGTTGGCCAGAATACTAGACTCACTGTAATTGAAGGCACCAATACTAGCCAGAATGCTAGGATGACTATCATTGAAGGAACGGATGCTAGTCAAAATGTTAGATTGGATTACAGCAATACTGTTATTACCGTCATACAAGGTACAGATGTCACACAAAACACCAGACTTACTGTATCTGAAGGTGTAGATGCTAGTCAAAATGTTAGATTGGATTACAGCAATACAGCAATTACTGCTATACAAGCTGTTGATGTTACACAAAACATCAACATTTCCAATAAAGTTGATTTAACCGGTTCACCTAATCAAACCGTTTCTGGTAATGTAACGATTAGTCAAAGTTTAGTTGTATCTAATACTATAACTTCTAATGTTATAAATGTTACACAATCCAATGTCGTTAATCTTTTTGTTACTCAAGCTAACGTAGCTAATCTTACCTTGGTATCAAATGGAACTTTTCAATTAGGTCAAGTGGATTACCTGGATGCAACAAATATTAGAACATCATATCAACCGAATTTTACAAAAATTTCTTTGTTGACGAATGGCGATTTAAATTTAGATGGATTGACTAATTCATCTGATACATTGGGTTTGCTTAGAATACTTGCTGGCACTTCCAACACAAGTTCTTATCTTGGTTGGCAGCCAAGTTTACAATTAGCTAACAATAAGACTACTGGTATATCATTCTTCAAATCTGCTTTTACTAACCAATCGGTTGGCGCAGCGAGCGAAGGATTTTTAACACTTACAAGTGGAAGTGTTTTAACTGCTAACATTTCCAATTATATAAGAGTTGGTCAATCTTCAAGTACTAGTAGTTCATATAATAATCCTGGCATAGTATTGAAACCAAACACATCAAGTCCTTGGACAGCAGGTATTGGAATTGGCGGTGAACCAGGAGATACTGGAATATCATCAACCTCAAACACTAGCGGATCTTTAGTCGTTTATGGCGGCGCAGGTGTTACTGGTAACGTATATGTTGGTGGTGTTGTTAGTCCAGAAAAAGGATTAGTCTACTTACCTCTAGTATACCCTGGTGCACAGACAGCAATCACATTAGATTTTGCAAATAACTCATTAGTTAGGGCTAACGCATCCAGTGGTGTGGTAGCATCTTTCTCTAATTTAATAGCTGGTAAAACTGTAGATTTGTGGATTACAAACACCTCAGGAGGAACTATAGTATTTACACACGGATGTTCATCACTCAAATCAACAGTTGGTGCAACGACATATACAATACCTGCAACATCTAGTATTTGTGCTAGTTATGTTTCTTTTGGTACAGATGTTGCCAATACTTTTGTAGCTATCACAAAATAACAATAAAAAAACATCAATAGGACTATATAATGTCGATTCAAACCGCTAATTCATCTTTACTGTTATCTGGTAGTAAAATATACGAAATTTTACAGTTTTATTATTCTCCTTCAGCTACAGCATATCAAAATTCGAGTGAAGTTAATTATAATTTGTATGCTTTTGTAGGAAGAACTATTCCTTGGGAAGACAATCAAAATCCTCCTGTTCCAACACAAGACCAATACTCGATCAAAAAAGTTTTCAAAGATATCATTGCGGTGAAAAAAATAATAACATCCGATGTATCGCCTGTTATTCCAAGGAGAGATTGGACTTCAGGTGTTGTTTATGATTATTATGATGACCATGAAGATATGTTTGCCGTAGATTCACAATATCTTATATCAAAAAATTTCTATGTTAGAAATAAATTTGACCAAATTTTTAAGTGTCTGTGGAATAACAATGGTGCACCATCTACGGATCAACCACAGTTTTTACCCGGAACATTTGATTCTACATTCTTAATTCAAACAACTGACGGATATAAGTGGAAATTTATGTATACCATCAACGGTGGTATTAAACAAAAATTTCTAGATGAAAATTGGATGCCTTGTTCAGTAGGCACAATAATCCCGAGTCCAGCTGTATCTGCTGCTGGTGCAGGATCAATTGATGTGATAAATGTAACAACCGTAGGTGTAGGATATGATCCTACTGGTGTAACAATTAATATTGTTGGAGATGGAACTGGAGCCTCAGCATCTGCTGTGGTTAATGCAGCAGGATATCTGACTGATGTAACAATGATTAACACAGGTACAAATTATACATATGCCGAAGTTACAATTGATGTTAATAATGGATTCAATACTCCAAACGTTGCATCAGTAGCTATTGCGCCTGTATCACCTCCTGGTGGCCACTCAATCGATCCAATTTCAGAACTAGGTTGTAATAATGTAATGATATCCTTAGATTTCACAGGTGATGAGGGTGGTACTATTCCAACAGATTTGACTTATTACCAATTAGGTATGATATTAAATCCACAAGCAACCAGTGAATTGCCAGATTTGGCAACCGATGAAAGATATGACGTAACATCACAATTATTTGTTTCTCCAGGTAGTGGTTCTTACGTATCGGGCCAAACAGTATATCAAGGTACTAGCCTGGTAGCTGCAACATTTACCGCAACAGTTGCTAATTTTAATTCATCGACCAATGTGGTAAAGGTCATAAATACTGAAGGTAGTATTATTGACAATGAACCGCTGTTTCAAGATTCAAATGGAGCAATAAACTCCGCAGTGCGAACCGTTTTGAGTCATAGTGAATCTGATTTTATCAAAATGTCTGGATATATGACCTACATAGAAAATAGATCAGCAATAACAAGAAGTTCTGATGGCACGGAACAATTCCGTGTCGTATTTAGATTTTAATTTGGAAAGAAAAAATGACAACCAATTTCACTGGCGATTTTAATGTAGATCCATACTATGATGATTTTTCTGCATCAAAAAATTATCATAGAATTCTTTTTAAACCTGGATATGCTGTTCAGGCTAGAGAATTAACACAATCACAATCAATCTTACAGAATCAAATTACTAGTTTTGCTGATGCAATTTTCACACAAAATACACCGGTATCTGGTGGCAAAGTAACAGTAAATCAAAATGTATATTATTTGAAATTGAATACTACTATTGGTGGTACAGCAATCGCTGCTTCAAATTTTAATAATGGTGTCATCCACAATTCGGATTTTAGTGTTGTAGCAAAAGTTTTAAAAACAGTCGAAGCAACAACAACAGCTTCTGGTGCCGCTGGAGATTCACCGACATTGATTGTTAGTTACATTACTGGTTCAAAATTTGGTTCTGGTGATACAATTAATTTACAAAATTCAAACTATACCGCAACAATTATCACTACAACAGCAACAAACATAGCAACGGGTTTAAGTTCTATTGCTTCTATATCCAATGGAATATTTTACGTTAAAGGTAATTTTGTTACTGTTTTGGAAAATACTATCGTTTTAGAAAAATACAATTCAACACCTTCAGTTAGAGTTGGTTTGAATGCAAGTGAAACTTTAGTTAGTTATACAGACGATAGCTCTTTGTTAGATCCTGCAATTAGTGCTTCAAACTATCAGGCTCCTGGTGCTGACCGATATGCAATCACATTAGCATTAGAAACTAGAACACTTGATTTAGGAAATGACAGTTCATTTATTGAGTTGGTTCGTTTGGAAAATGGTAGTATTCTAAAACAAGTTGATGGTACAGTGTATTCAATTATTGATGATTATTTGGCTAAACGTACAAGTGATACAAATGGTGATTTTATCGTCAAAGACTATACACTAACACCAAAAGCAAACACAATAAATTCAGCAAAATACGATTTGGGTATTTCTAAAGGTATTGCATATGTTCGTGGATATAGATTAGAAACACAGAGTGATGTTACCTTAACCAACGACCGAGCAAGAACAACATACACAGCAAATAATAATCCAACTTATATTGATTATGGAAATTATTTCTATGTTAATACAGCTAACGGTGTTTTTGATGTAAGTACACTACCACAGGTAGATTTCCACACCGTCATAACATCAAACGTATTAACAACAAATACAACCACATATAATTCAACATTGGCTGCGACTGGTTATATCAGAAATATGATATTCTCTAGTACCTCAAATACAACCAATGGTGCAGCGTATATCTATAAGGCCTATGTGTTTGGTTTACAGAATCAAACATTATCAGCAAACGTTGCTGCAGGTTCTGCCAATAACAATTATATTACACTACCACATACAGCACAATTCTCTGCTAATGCTAATGCTTACTATAATGTAACGGTTAGTATTGATAAAGGAACATCGGCCGGAGATTTTAGAGTAATTACATCTTATTCACCAAGTAATGCCACTAAAGTAGCTTTTGTTGATAGGCCATTTACCGTTGCACCAGATACCACATCGGTATTTACATTGCGGTTCGATGTTACTGATTATGAAACAATAATTAAATCTACATTCAACACAACATATTCAATCACGGCAAACGCTGCAATAGATAATAGCAGCAAAGTATCTAACAATCCATTAAATGATACAGTTCTACAAAATGCAAACAATCCAGAGTTACTATTTAACTTAGGTAATCGTTATGTGAGTTCTGTCACCGACACTTCTTATAATACAGTTCAGGTATTCAGAAACGTATCATTTGGTGTTTCTGGTGGTAACATTGTTGGAACATTGACTTTTGGTC
>Ga0181348_1000159_pt1 | contig 26310 bp, 24 predicted proteins | sample Su13VDMM110DN_FD_130092 | JGI IMG/M metagenome (GOLD analysis project Ga0181348, IMG submission 130092) | Freshwater viral communities from Lake Michigan, USA - Su13.VD.MM110.D.N | ecosystem: Environmental > Aquatic > Freshwater > Lake | place: USA: Michigan | collected 2013-07-16
CAAGAAGGACAAGCGCGCCTCGCAAGATGTAGAAGCACAAAACGGTGCCGATACGGGCGTGGCCAAGGTGTCCAAGAAACTGCTGGGCGACTGCGCCGAACTCAAAGCAGTGCAGGATTTCACGGCAAATGTGAGAACTGGTAGCCACTATGCAATGACCATGCCGTGGTCCAACAGCGGGCTGCGCTTGCTGCCAACAACTAAATACTTCGAATACACCAAGACCATGACCGCCCTAGAGGCTGACTGGTGGAAGCTGGTCGAGACGTTCCTCGCCGCATATGATTGGGAAGCAGCGCAAGCACAGGCCAAGCTTGGTTCTTTGTTTGCACGTGATGAGTATCCGACCGTAGAGAAACTACGCGAGAAGTTTCGGTTCAGCGTTAACTATATCCCCATGCCCGAGGCAGGGGACTGGCGTTTGAATATGCAAGCCGAGGCGGTTGATGTGTTAACCGCACACTATGAGAAGTTCTACTCAGAGCAAACTCAGCGGGCTGTTACTGCAACGTGGACGGTCGCAGCTGAAGCACTTACAGCAATGTCAGACCGCCTAGCCGATCCAGACGCGGGTGGGAAAGCAAATAAGAACGGTTCTAAAGTGTTCCGCGATAGCCTTGTGGAGAACATGCTGGACGCCATCGACAAACTGGAAGTGTTCAACTTGACAGGTGACCAGACAATGCAGACCATGCAGAAACGGTTGCGGCAGTTGATGGACGGCGTGACGCCTGATGCACTGCGCGAGGACCGTGAGTATCGTCTGGCTGTTAAGCGTGAAGTGGACGCAGCCATCAAAGCACTACCATCATTGGACCTGTAAGGAGGAGCCCATGGGACTTGAACAGTTTAAGGCCGCATACGAGGCGCTGCCTGAGAGCATACACGACCGCGAGGACATCGCCGATTTCGTTGCGGGGGTGGCCGTGTCCTACATGTCCGTCGAGGAGGCCATGCAGGTGTTGCTCTTTGCTGCGGCCAAGGTAGCCGAATACAGAGAAGAACTGCAACGCCACAAGGACGAGTGCACCTGTGATAACTGCACCGCCAAGCGCGCTGCCGAAGAAACCAAACACTAAGCGGTCTCCGCTTAGTAACTACGTGATTAGTACTACACTAGTCTACTATACCACCCACAAACAAGTTAGCCAGAGCGCTAACATAACATCGGAGAACTAAACATGTCTAACGCAGCGCTTGCCATGTATGACCTTGGCATTGACGAGATTGTGGATCTGATCCGTGAGGTAGGCTCAGAGACCACGGTGTTGGCCGAAGGCCACATGGGCACGGGTAAATCATCTATGCTCAAGACTTTGGCCAAGATGATGCCGACCCACATCCCGCTCTACTTCGACTGCACAACCAAGGACTTGGGTGACATCACTATCCCCAAGCTGAAGGACTTGGACGGCAGCGACTATGTGCGCTTCGCAACCAACGAGGAGTTGGGCCTACACTTGCGGGACCAGCCGACTATCCTGATGATCGACGAGTTCGGTAAGGCCAACCCATCTGTGCGTAACGCGTTGCTGTGCTTGATCTACGAGCGCAAGATGGGCAGCTACACATTGCACCCTAACAGTATTGTGTTTGCTACCACCAACCTGATGACCGAGGGTGTGGGCGACAGTGTCCAAGCCCACCAGTGGAACCGCATGATGCGTATACGTGTTCGCAAGCCCGCCCATATGGAGTGGATCGAATGGGGTATCAACAACAACATCGACCACAGCCTGTTGGGCTGGGTCAAGGACAACCCGCAACTGTTCCAGACTTTCGAGGAGGTTAAGAACCCCGACGAGAACCCCTACATCTTCCACCCCAACGCGCAGCGTCGGTCCTTCGTGACACCACGATCATTGGAGGCGGCGTCGAAACTGCTGCACAAGCGGGCCCGCTTGTCGGATAAGATCATTACCGCTGGTTTGATTGGCACCATCGGTGATCGTGGCGCGTCTGACCTCATGGCTTTTGTGCGGTTGGCTGACCAGCTTCCGACTATGCAGTCTATCAAAGACAGCCCTGAGACGGCTAAGGTGCCGACCTCCGCATCCGCTGTGTGCATGGTTGTGTATCGCACCCTGTCCTCCATTGACCGCGACTGGATCGACGCATGGATGACCTACATGAACCGCCTCGACAAAGAAGCGCAGGGCCTGTTCGCCAATGGCGTTCGCAGCCCGAAGTATTCCAAGCAAGCGTTGGTGATGACCAACACAAAGTTCACGGCTTGGGCCATGCAGAACAACTACATGTTCGCCGCTGACAAGCGCTAACTACGGGGGCTAAGGCCCCCTAACAACTTCCCCAGTAACAACGGAGACAACGATGCTTTCCATCGGTAAATCACTCACGCCCGAACAACGGGTGTCTAAGGCTATCGTGGATATCATGGCGAACGGCAAATATGTGGCCCTCGCAGGTGTCCTGATGATTGGCAAACGCAGCATTGATGAAGACATGACAAGTCGCATGAAGACTGCTTGCACGGATGGTAAGAACGAGTTCTATCATCCAGACTTTGTCAACGCGCTAAACGATGCCGAGTTACGCTTCCTCGTGCTGCACGAGAACTATCACAAACTCTATCGGCACTTGGAAACGTGGCGCTGGATGTATGACGAGGATGGCCCGCTGGCCAACCAAGCTTGTGATCATGTCATCAATATTAAACTATCTGATGACAACGCAGATGGCTTCGCGGTTATGACAGGCGAACTCCTCAAAGGCTTCTGCGACTTTCGCTTCCGTGGCATGGACGCCGCGCAGGTCTACAAACTTCTTAAGAAGGAGAAGAAGGAAGGCAACGGCGGTAAGGGTAAGCCGCAACAAGGCCAAAGCCAGCCGCAGGATGGTGACACTGGTTTCGACGAGCACGACTGGGACGCCGCAAAAGATATGACCGCGGATGAAACCCGCGAGTTGGCACGTGAGATCGACGAAGCTATCCGCCAAGGCGCGTTGATTGCAGGTAAGATGGGGTTGGGTGGCAACCGTGACTTCGCCGATTTGCTTGAACCGCAGGTCAACTGGCGCGAGGAACTGCGTGAGTTCATCAACTCCACCTGTGCTGGCAACGACTATTCTACATGGCGGCGTCCCAATCGTCGGTTCGTGGCGGGTGGTTACTACATGCCAAGCGGCATCAGCGAACAGGTTGGCGACATTGCCGTACTTATTGACACGTCTGGGTCCACGTATGCGCCGGGCGTGTTGCCGTCCTTCCTGTCCGAGTCCAAGTCCATCTGCGACACAGTGAAGCCGCAGCGCGTCCACATCATCTACTGGGATACCAAGGTGTGTGGCGCTGAGGTGTATACCCGCGACCAGCAAGCCAACATGATCAACTCAACCCAGCCCAAAGGCGGCGGAGGCACCATGATTGAGTGCGCCATCGACTACATGACTGAGCACAACATCAAACCACAAGCGTCGATTGTGCTGACAGACGGCTATCTGGGCGGCTCGTGGGGTCAGTGGTCCTGCCCCGTGTTGTGGTGCGTGATCGACAACAAGTCTGCCAAGCCCAGCGTGGGCAAGGTGGTTCACATCAAAACAGGAGATTTCTAATGGGATACATGAGCGAAGTGTGCCTTGTCGTGGCACTAAGGTCTAAGACACAGGCCGATGAGTTGATGGCGGTGTATGCGCTGCACCCCGCTGTGCAGAAGCATGATCTGGTCGGTGACTGGGACCGATACGTGCGGGATGACGTTGTCTTCCTTGTCTACCGTAACATCTCCATCAAGTGGTACGAGGCCTACGAACACGTACAGGGTATGGAATATCTACTCGCGCTTGCTAAGACGTTTCACGAAGAGCGCACCGACATAGGGTGGATAGAAGACGGGGCGGACAAGCCCGAAGTCACTGATGGTTTCCCTTACGCTGCGTACAAGCTGCGTATCGGTGAAGAGATGAAAGACATCGAAGAAGAAGCCCATTGCTCTCAGGATAGCCTTCAGAGCGATATCTACGACCGCGCCTACATGGAGCGGTCCATAACCATAGATTTCTAAGGAGAGAACCATGCCCATAATACCACTCAACACGTTTGACGAAGTTGCGGCGCACTACGCAGCCGTGAAGCCCCTGCGGGGTAGTAAGCACAGAGGCGACGACTTACGGCCTATAGGTAAGCGGTCTCGTAAGTGGGAGCGCGTCGTCAAGATGGACGAGAACACCTACCTGCTGACTGATGCACACTACGGCGACCCTATCTTCACATACTGGGAGCCAGAAAACGGTGTGCAGAAAGTTATTACCCGTGAGGAGCAGACCAACCTTGCGCCCATTGTATGGCGGCGGCACCCCGATGGCAGTGAGACTGTGACCGCTAGAAACGCAACGGGCGGGTGGGGCCAACACAACGCCCGCTATAGCTTTCTACAAGATTTCCTGCCCCGCGGCTTACTCTTCTGCATGAACCGTAGCGGGGACCACTACGTAGCACGGGCACTGCACCCCAACAGAGGCCACTATGCACCAGACTCAGCGTCCTACGACAACAAACACTACCTGTCGATCAGCACCACGGTGCCAAGTTATATACTAGAGGACCTCAAACAGCTCACGGCTATAAACCCCAACGGCTATCAGCTCAAATATATGAAGTGGATGACGGACGTAGATGACGGCGCGGCGGTAACCTTTAAGCGCGAGTCTGGTTGCATCTGGAGTTTTGTTGCTGGTGGTCGTCCACGCACGGTGGAACTGCCTCGTGTTATGGCCGACGTGAAGGCTCCCTATAAAGAGAAGATCGCGGCCTTTATTAACTACTGCTTCATCATGCGGCCCATGATGCAGATAAGCTGGCAGCAGCAGACCAAGTTAAATACTGAAGTTGAAGCATGGCAAGCAACCGAATCAAGATCGTGGCCAATTTGGGGCGGTATGGCGCGGCACATCCCAAACGAGACAGCGCGAGCGATGCTCGACCCTGAGCACCCAATGTATCTGCATTTTGCTTACGCGCTTATGTACGACCGAATGAGCCGCCTCCCACAAAATGACAAAGACCTCGCCAATATGAAGGCGGGCATGAATCGTTGGATCAACAAGACCTTGGGCTTTGTCACCACGGTCGTCGAAGAAAGGAAATAACATGAAACACGTAAGCGTAGCTTCGGTTAAAGTATCTTATGCGGAGGTAACAAGCGCCAGCACACAGATGGTGTGTTCTCCGCAACACCTGCGAGACTTCATGGATGCACTCACCGCCAAGATGCGAGGGGTTAAGTTTCTCTACAGGCAGCAGCATGAAGTGTATGTCTACATGGACAGCTGTCCCTACACGTTAGGGTATATCGGCTACGCCGATTACAGCGGCGGTGTTAAGTACGCGGTCTTCTCGCGGACCATTGAGAACCGCAAGTTCACTAGCAGCAGGCAAGCCTATAACATGTTAGGAAGTATCAACATCGACGTAGCGGTCCGCAACGCGCTTACCCACCTGCGTCCTTACAGCGTGGCCGAGATGGCCGCTGTGGACATAGAGAGGCTGCGTCTGTCGTACAACATGAAAGGCAGTGATTTGCGGAACTCGCGGAGCAAGTCGCACCGCATCCTATCGGATCACACAGCGTTAGCGGCAGAGCTTCGGGAGTTACTCCGTAGCGGCTATAAGTTTGACCACGCCGATTTTGCCGCACAGGCAGCGGCCTACGTCGAGGTGAGCGACCACCTACACGTGATGGAGATGCAAGAGACACGGCACTTCTTTGTCCGTGTAATCGAGGACTGGCGTGGGCAGGTCTTTCAAGTACAGGCATTGGAGCCGACTAAAGGTTCTTACTCCATGGACATGCAGGTTGCTAAGGACTTCCCGTCTACGGACACGCCCGTGGCCGAGGTGAACGAAGGCGTTCTGGGTAAGGTCAGCGTTCTCTCTATGCTGAGCGAAAATGGCTACGTTGCTGGGGTCGGCATGAAACTTACGGAGGACACATTCTATGTCCAACTTTAAAGGCGCTGCTTGGTTTGAGCGCTTCTGTGAGGCAGCTAAGCTAGCTAGGGAGGATAGGTACAAAACACCCTACAGCGTCCGTCTGCTCTACGATCAACGCGGGTACCTATGGAGAGAGCACCTACGTACATACACCGCAGCCCGCGCCACGCTGGCTCTATTAACTGTGGATAATAGTGTGTCTGAGGGTAAGTTACTTGCGCACTGGGACCCAGAAGAAGACAATATATACCGCGTTTCTATAGACCCGCTAACCCAAAAGGTCGAAGTAACATCATTCGGCATAGATTGTCTTGATACAGCAGAAGTCGGTATGTATACTAACACCTCGACCTTGCCAATATGGATGCAGGAGAAGCTGTCTGTGCTGACTATGATGTCACTGCACCCCCCAACCACCCCCGTAGAAGGTGTGGGCCAACGGATAAACGCCAACACGTACTGGCTAACAAAAAAGGAGAACGACAATGGCTGATACGCCAGAGAAGAAAGTTAAGACACAGCTTACTAAGCAGCTTAAAGCCTTGGGGGCCTACTACTTTTACCCCGTGACAGGCGGATACGGTATGGGTGGTTTGCCCGACGTGATCTGTTGCTACAAGGGCAGGTTCTTTGGCTTCGAATGTAAGGCCAATGGGAACAAGACAACGATGCTGCAAGACATGAACATAGAGGCTATCCGCAAGGCGGGTGGCTTTGCCATCGTTGTCAATGAAGAGAACGTAGGGGTGATGACCGAGTACATCGTGGGGGCAACTAATGATCCCGCTGAATGACATGAAACCTAAGCACGTGCTGGCCTTGTATCGTATCGGCAGGGCCAAGGGCCGTGGGTTGGAACCGTTCCTTAAGCACCCCCGCGACATGATTGAGTTGCGTAAGAAGGTGCAGCGCCTACAGCGCAGCAAGAAACTGGTGTCGAATTGATCCCGCGCCGCTTTGCCGAACACGCAAAGTACCTAAAAAAACTTGGGGTTGACCTCGTCGGGGTCAACTTCACTGGCAAGACACACGTAAAAATGCGGGTCGCACGTGGGGACAACCGAAGGTTCTTTATCGTAAGCAACACGTCGTCAGATCGGCGTAGCTTTTTGAACTGGCAGGGTGACATCCGCAAATGGCTTACACAAACAAGTAAGGAGAAAAACCAATGAAGTTTCTAACTATTCTGTTGATCACGTGGATTGACGGCTCGCAATCCGGCTTTAAAATCCCGCCAGATATGCTCTGCGGCGATGTGATGGACCAAGCCATCGCGCTATCAAGAGCGCACCACATGGAATACGAAATCATGAAGTGCATCTACACGGACCAGATCATTGTGTCCCCGCGCCCACCTAAAAGACCGGAGGGTTTGTGATGAGTGACGATCTGATCAAGCGGCTGCTCGACTTAGATGATGTTGACGCATGGCCAGCCGCCGACCGCGTCAAGCAGTTGGAAGAGAGTAACAAAGAACTGACGCTGCAATTGCTTGCCGTGCATGGACAGGCCGCAGATGTGCTGGACAGGGCTGTGGTCGCAGAAGCCCGTCTCGCTAAAGCGCTGGAGACGCTGCGGTTTTATGCCGTCTTCTATAAAGACCCTTTTGGCACTCGTGCCCGCGCCGTGCTGGCTGAACTGGAGGGTGGGGAATGAAGTGGCTAATGAAAAAACTGTTTAGCAAGGAAGAAACCCTGCGCGTCTACATCACCGATAAGCGGACACCCGAACAGGAAGAGATGTTCCAAGAGCAGAAGAGTATCCAAACCCTTCTGGGTTTTGATCATGGCGATAGCCACCAAAACTGGCTGCGGATGCATCAGATCCTGCTGGATTACGAAAAACGTTTGAAGGTGTTGGAGGGGAAATGAACCATGACATAACCAAAGAGAAGGGCGGCGCTTTCGGCTGCACCCTAGCCGAGATAGACGTAGGCGACACAATAGTTTATCATGTGGGTGCATACGCTAAGGGCCCGCACAAAGCCGATGCGCTCAAAGCATACGAAGCAGGGCTATGTCTTTTATACCAACGCAAGCTGCCCGATGGGCAGTTCGCTTACACCGCCTCTAAGAAAAAGGTTAAGAAGTGAACGCTGCGCCCCTCTCCATAAAAGTAGATGGCTGACGAACGCCAAAAGCAGAAGTGGAGGGAGGCGTCTAGGCGTTACTTCGAAAAGAAGCGCGTCGAGATACTTGCAAAAGACCGAGAACGTAAGAAGAAAAAGTACGCGGATAACCCGAAGTGGCGCGAGGAGCTAAACTTCAAGAAACGCGCCAACGGCATGGGCTTCACTAAAAAGCAATGGGAAAATATGTTTGACAGCCAAGGGCGTGTATGCGCCATATGCAGATCCGAAATTTCAGGACACAAGAACGGATGGCAGTTGGATCACTGCCACAAAACTAAAAAGGTGCGCTTCATTTTGTGCACACACTGCAACCGAGGGTTGGGCGGGTTCCGCGATAACCCCGAACTACTAAGACGCGCAGCAGACGCACTGGATGAGTTCAACAAAAACAGGTTAGACGATGGCGAAGTGGAGTGAGATGATGGTTATGGGTGGATCAGTGAACGCGCCGATGGTGGAGTCTTGTCCCACTTGCAGAGATGGCGTGTGCCAGTGCGATGAACCCGCACCCAAAGCGCGGGTAGAAGGTGGCGTGGTGACGCCCGAGGGGTGGTACGCACAGCAAGAGTGGGAAGACGAAGAAATACTGTATGCAAGTAATTACCCCGACGGTAACCCGAAGACGGCCCTTGGCGAGGCAAAGCCGAAACTGAGTGACACGCCGACCATTGGTATTCAGCTTATGGGGCAGGTGCATAGCAACGGGGCGAACAAGTACGGACGGTTCAACTGGCGCGAACATGCGGTATCCTCTACTGTCTATTACGATGCGGCCCAGCGCCACCTGATGGCGTGGTTTGATGGAGAGACTATCGACCCCGAGAGCGGGCTATCGCACCTTGCCCATGTCATGGCTTGCATGAACATTCTTCTGGATGCCGAGAAGAACGGGAAGTTGAACGACAACCGCGACAAATAAAAACACGGTACGGAGAACCAAGATGGATGTCTACACGCTAGACTTCGAAACCTATTATAGTCAGACGTTTTCGCTGTCAAAGATGACGACCGAAGAGTATGTCCGCAGCCCCGAGTTCGAGGTCATTGGCTTGGGCATCAAGTGCAACAATGGGCCAACGTACTTCTACCCCAAGCACATGGTCGGTCCGGTTTTGCGCGAGATCGACTTCTCTGCCGCGGCTATTCTCTGTCACAACACTATGTTTGATGGGGCGATCCTGTCATGGCAGTATGGGGTGCGCCCCAAAGTTTGGCTTGATACCCTGTGCATGGCGCGTGCAATTCACGGCACCGAACGCGGCGGTAGCCTCAAAGCATTGGCTATTCAGTATGACATTGGAGAGAAAGGCACCGAGGTGCTGAACGCTTTGGGGAAGCGCTACACCGAGTTCACTATGGATGAGCTATCGGCTTATGGCAGTTACTGCGCCAACGATGTGGACCTTACCTACAGGCTCTTTAACATAATGGGGAAAGACTTTCCTAAGAACGAGTTGAAGCTTATTGATCTGACGTTGCGGATGTTTCTACAGCCTACGCTGGGGTTGGACCGCCTCCTTCTGGAGAAGCACCTCGAAGATACCGTGGCAATGAAAGCTGCGTTGATGCAAGAGGCGGGCATCGCAGACAAAGTCGAACTCATGTCCAATCAGAAGTTTGCCACGTTGCTTAAGGGGTTTGGCGTTACACCACCGACAAAGGTTAGCCTGACCACAGGTAAGGAAACGCTAGCAATGGCGAAGTCCGACGAGGCTTTTAAGGCGCTGGCCGAACACGAAGACCCACGGGTGCAAACGCTGGTTGCCGCACGGCTGGGCAACAAGTCTACGTTAGAAGAAACACGTACCCAACGCTTCATAGATATCTCGAGCCGTGGTCTCTTGCCTGTCCCCGTGCGTTATTACGCTGCCCATACGGGCCGCTGGGGCGGAGACGATAAGATCAATCTCCAGAACCTACCAAGCCGCGGACCCAACGCTAAGAAGTTGAAGCGCGCTATTGTCGCGCCCGAAGGCTTTACCATTGTCGAAGCCGATTCCGCCCAGATAGAAGCCCGCACCCTTGCATGGCTAGCAGGACAGGCTGATGTGGTCGCGACATTTGCGGCCAAGGGTGATGTCTATAAGAAGATGGCTGCAAAGATTTACCGCATAGCCGAAACCGACGTTACTAAGGACCAACGCCACGTGGGTAAAACTACAGTGCTAGGCGCGGGCTACGGCATGGGTGGGGAGAAGTTTCAAGCTGCCCTCAAGAACGGTTTCCCGTCTGTTACCCTGCCGTTGGCCGAGTGTAGGCGCATCATAGAGGTCTATCGCGAAGCTAACTGGGCCATCGCCGACCTGTGGAAGCGGGCGGGCACCATGCTGGCGTATCTTGCGCGGGGAGATGAGGTGCCGTTTGGCTGCAACAACTTGCTGGTACCTGACCACACTGTTCCCGGTGTACGCCTTCCCAATGGCCTGTATATTCGTTACGATGGCTTACAAGCGCAGCAGGGGGAGAAGGGTGTCGAGTATGCCTACTACACCCGCAAAGGGCCTAGCCGTATCTATGGAGGTAAGGTAATTGAGAACGTGACACAGGCGCTTGCACGTATTATCATAGGCGAGCAGATGCTTCGCATTTCTAAGAGATACCGCGTAGTCTTGACTGTACATGACAGTATCGTGTGTTGTGTGCCTGATGAGGAAGCCGAAACTTGCCGTGCTTACGTCGAGGATTGTATGCGTTGGACTCCCGCATGGGCTGAGGGTCTGCCCATTGACTGCGAAACGGGTGTGGGTAAAAATTACGGGGACTGTGGATGACCACCGAGAAGAAACTACCCGCGTGGTCTTTCTCTGGCCTTAAGTCCTTTCTGGGCTGTGCTAAGAAATACTACCATCTCAAGGTGGTTAAAGATTATTCAGAGCCGACATCCGAAGCCATGCTTTACGGGACTCAGTTTCATCTGGCCTGTGAAGAGTACGTGCGTGACGGCAAGCCACTTCCGGGTCGTTTCGGCTATATGCAACATACACTAGACGCGTTACTGCGTAAGCCCGGCGAGAAGCTGTGCGAGCAGAAGTTTGCGCTAACTGCAAACCTTGAACCTTGTGGGTTCTTCGAGGAGGAGTGTTGGTTCCGTGGTATCGCGGACTTATTGATCCTGAACCATGAGACAGGCACAGCGTATGTTGTAGACTATAAGACAGGCAAGAACTCCAAGTATGCCGACACGGGCCAGCTGGAACTTATGGCCCTCGCAGTGTTCGCGCACTACCCCGAGATTAAGCGGGTTAACGCAGGGTTGCTATTCGTTGTGCCCAAACAACTTATACCTGCCAAGTACACAGTCGAAAACGTGCCTAGTCTGTGGCGCAAGTGGTTAGCCGATTATGCCAAACTGGAGAAGGCCCATGAAACTGGAGTGTGGAACGCTAACCCAAGTGGCCTATGCCGAAGGCACTGTGTTGTGTTAGAATGTCCGCATAACGGGAGGACTTAACCATGCCTTACACGAAATCGCCTCGCCCCTACGGCCACGAGTATGAGATGCAAAAGGCGCGGGGCGAACACCCCGACCGCATGGAGCGCCAGAAGGCGCGGCGGGCCCTAGACAAGAAGGGCGTGGACCGCGCTGGTAAAGACGTGAGCCACAAGAAAGCCTTGGCCAAAGGCGGCAGCAACAAAGATGGTTACATCCTTGAAAGCCCTAAGAAAAACCGCAGCCGTAACGGGCACAAACCCGGCGAGAAAAAATAAAAATAACTGGAGAATCCGATGAAGATCATCGACGGCAAAGCGCTGCTTCTGAAGCTGCGCAGTCCTAAACAGGTTACCGCGGTTATCCCCAAGAGCAAAGAAGTCAGCCCTACCGAGGTGCTAGTGAACTGGGGGGTGCCAGAATCTCTGACACTTAAGTCGTTGAACATCAAAATCCCTGCGCCGATAAACGGGCGGTACGACTGGCCGGGCCAATACAGGCCGATGGATCATCAACGCACCACAGCAGCTTTTATGACTATGAACCCGCGGTCCTTCTGCTTCAATGAGCAGGGTACAGGTAAGACAGCTAGCGCGATTTGGGCCGCAGACTTCCTAATGAAGCAGGGTGTAGTCAAGCGGGCCGTGGTGATCTGCCCTCTGTCAATTATGGACAGCGCGTGGAAGTCCGACATCTTCTCCGTGGCGATGCACCGCACAGTAGGGATCGCACACGGCACGTCAGAAAAGCGCCGCAAGATCATCGCCATGCAGCCTGACTTCCTTATCATAAACTACGACGGTGTGGAGATTGTGGCCGAAGACATTGCTGCAGCGGGCTATGACCTGTTTATTGTAGATGAAGCTACACACTATAAGAACGCGCAGAGTAAGCGCTGGAAGGTGCTGAACAAGCTGGTAAAGCCTGACACGTGGCTTTGGATGATGACGGGTACTCCAGCGGCGCAAAGCCCTGTAGACGCCTACGGGCTGGCTAAATTGGTAAACCCTGTGGCTGTGCCCCGCGCCTTCGGGTCGTTCCGTGACATGGTGATGATCAAGATGTCGCAGTTTCGGTGGGAGCCAAAGCCGACCGCGGTCTCTACTGTACATCGTGTGTTGCAACCCGCAATTCGCTTTACCAAGGAAGAGTGCCTCGACTTGCCCGCTATGGTGTACGTCAAACGGCAGGTGGCGCTCACCCCCATGCAGAAGAAATATTACGACCGCCTCAAGGCCATGATGGTTATGGAAGCAAGCGGCGAGATGGTTACGTCGGTGAACGCCGCGGTTAACATGAACAAGCTACTGCAAATATCTTGTGGCGCGGTCTACACCGACGAGGGTGCCGCCTTGGAGTTTGACATCAGCCACCGCTACTCAGTGCTACGCGAAGTCATCGACGAAAGCAGCCAGAAGGTTCTGGTCTTCGTTCCGTTCCGCCACACGATCACTATCCTAGCAGACAAACTACGGGCTGACGGCATCCCGACTGAAATCATCAACGGCTCCGTGCCTGTAAACCAGCGCACCGACATCTTTAAGCGGTTCCAGACGCAGAAAGACCCACGGGTATTGGTGATCCAGCCACAGGCAGCAGCGCATGGTGTGACCCTTACTGCGGCAAACACTGTGGTTTGGTGGGGCCCGACTTCTTCGCTAGAAACATACGCACAGGCTAACGCCCGCGTTCACCGTTCTGGTCAGAAACACCGTTGTACTGTGGTGCAGCTAGCGGGAAGCCCTGTTGAGAAGCGTCTGTACAAACTTCTTGATAGTAAAATTGACGTTCACTCAAAGATTGTAGACCTTTACAAAGAGTTGCTTGACTAACAAAGCAAACAGCAATAAACACAACAATACAGCAATGGAGAACAACATGGCCGAGAACACAGTCTCTGTCGAAGGCTTAACCCGTACCTACTTGAAAATTCGTGATGCACGGGCCGAGTTGAAGGCAAAGTATGAAGCGGAAGAAAAAACCCTAGCCGAAGACCAGAACAAGGTTAAGGCGGCGCTTCTGGACTACTGCAAAGAGAACAGTATTGAAAGTGTACGTACAAACGCCGGACTGTTCTACCGCACCGTGGCAACGCGCTACTGGACTAACGACTGGGAGTCGTTCCATAAGTTTGTTGTGGAGCTCGAGGCTCCCGACCTGTTGGAGAAACGCATTAACCAATCCGCCATGAAAACCTTCTTGGAGGAAAACCCCGAAAAAGTACCTCCGGGTCTGAATGCTGACTCGAAGTACACAATCTCTGTGAGGAAGAAATGAGCACTGAAAACCCCCCATCGCCCTACGTTGCTATTGAAGATGTCGCTAAGTACTTTTCTGTGTCGATATCGACTGTGCGCGCTTGGCTTCGTCAAGGCTACATCCCCAAAACTACCTACATTAAGGTTGGAAATACTTATCGTTTCCACCTCGCGGCAGTTGTCGAACACCTCACAACTGTTGTAACTTCGGAATCCGCGGATGACACAACCCAACCCGCTTAAGATCGTGAAGGCTGCGACGACACAGCGGCCACAAAACTGAATGGAGAACGATGTGACTGATATGACCCTCTTCAAGGGCAACGCCCTTGCCAACAGCGACCTCTTTAAGTCGTTGCAAGATATGAACAAGACCCTCGCTGGCAGCGCTGGCGGGTCTAGCAAGCGTATTAGCGTCCGTGGGATGCGCTTTCGTGAATACAACGGCGGCGAGCAAGTCAACGTGTCAAAAGAAGATTGGCTGAACCTTGTCATCGTGAACGCAGCGCCGATCTCTCGTACCTACTACGAGGGTGCATACGATCCTGAAAACCCTACGCCGCCAAAGTGCTGGTCCACAGATACGCAGGGTCCTTCTAAAGATGTTCCTGTTGAACAACGCATGGCTCCCACGTGCGCTGCCTGCAAGATGAACATTAAGGGTTCAGGCCAAGGCGAAAGCCGCGCTTGCCGCTTCGCGCAGCGTCTGGCGGTTACACTGGAGGGTAAGCCTAGCGACGTTTACCAACTGCAACTTCCGGCGACCTCGGTCTTCGGGGAGCAAAAAGACGGCAAGATGCCGATGCAAGCGTATGCTAAGTTCTTGAACTCGCACAACACGCCCATCATTGCGGTCGTGACCCAAGTCTACTTTGACGTAAATGCCGAAACGCCCAAGCTGTTCTTCAAGCCTGTGCGCCCGCTGACCGGAGAAGAACTAAACGCGGCAGTGGCTGCAAAAGATAGCCCCGAAGCTATTAAAGCAATCACGCTGACTGTGTCACAGACTGACGGTGTAAGGGCTAAGGACAGCCCCAAAGCCACCGCTAAAAAGGCTGCTCCGGTTGAGGATGATGGAGAAGTCATCGAAGAGCCGAAGAAGACCGCAACCAAGAAGGCCGCACCGGAAGTCGTAGATAGCGAGCTTGCGTCTATTGTATCGGACTGGGACGACGAATAAAACTACGGCATACTGCCCCGGTCCGCATAGTGTGGGTCGGGGTATTTTTATTTAGAGTGGCGGTACAATGGAAACGAAGAAATTCCTGACGCGTACTCTGGGGAACGATGGTTACTACTGCGTGTTTGCGGCACGTGAAGGACGCAAGCTACAGAAATTCTATCCAACTCTAGATGCGGTGGTCAGCGCGGCGACTAATTTCGACAGTGAAGGCTACGACACCTATTTTGCACTTGCGACGTTCCAAGACGATACGGCGCGTGTACGTGATAATGTACGCCAGATGCGCTCGTTCTATCTTGATCTGGACTGCGGCCCTGAGAAAGAGTTTGCCACCCAAGAGGCGGCGATCAAGGAACTACGGGGCTTCTGTAAAGATCTTAGTCTGCCTCGTCCAACCATGGTAAACTCTGGCAACGGGGTTCACATCTACTGGAATCTCAAAGAGCCTGTGAGTTTAGCCGAGTGGGCCCCTTACGCACAACGCCTAAAGAACTTGTGCAAAGAGAAAGACTTCAAGGCGGATATCAACGTTACAGCCGATGCAGCCCGCATACTGCGAGTTCCCGGCACACATAACTATAAGCGGGGAGAACAGAAGCCCGTGGTGCTGCTTGGCACCCTGTCTGACCCCGTCGAATTTGACGCCTTTACTGCGCTCCTTGGTTCCGACCCCGCCCCAATGTTCCGGCCTTCTACAGTGCCTATGGAGCGCAATGCAGTTATGGACGCCCTGCTGGGCAACCGCGAGAGCGTGTTCAAGAAGATTGTCATTAAGACCTCAGAGGGCAAAGGCTGCGCTCAAATCGGCCATCTTCTGGCTAAGCCGGAAACGGTGTCGGAGCCGATGTGGCGGGCGGGGTTGTCCATCGCTAAGTTCTGTTCGGACGGCCACAAGGCGGCGCACCGCCTGTCCAAGGGCCACCCCGAATACGATCCAGACCTAACCGACCGCAAGGTGGAGGGCATCAAAGGCCCATATCTCTGCACCCGCTTTGACGAGTATAATCCCGGCGTCTGCGCAGGGTGCCCCAACTGGGGTAAGATCAAGTCGCCTATCGTCTTAGGGCAGCAGGTGCGGGAAGCTACCGATGAAGACAACATTGTCAAAGTCCCCTCTACCCAAGCAGCGTTCGCGCCGTCAACCGTAACCTACATAATCCCTAAATTCCCTAAACCCTATTTCCGTGGGGCCAACGGCGGGGTCTACATCCGCAAGGTGGATGAGGATAATGAGGTTGAGGAGCGGTGCATCTATCACAATGACCTCTATGTTATACGTCGTGTGCGTGACCCCGAAAGTGGTGAGGGTATAGTCATGCGTCTGCACCTGCCCCATGACCCTGTGAAGGAGTTTACTATCCCCCTGACCGCCGTGGGTTCCCGCGACGAGTTCCGCAAACAAATGTCCGCGCAAGGCGTGGGCGTACTAAGAATGGAGGACCTTATGTCTTACACGATGCAATGGGTAAACGAGCTACAGTCCCTGTCTAAGGCGGATGAGGCCCGCCGCCAGTTTGGCTGGGTCGGCGAAGATTGTGACTCTTTCGTACTCGGTGACCGCGAATACTTTTCTGATCGGGAAGGCGCTAACCCCCCCTCTGCTAGTACGATAGAGCTGATACCCTGCTTTAAGCCAAGGGGGACGCTAGACGGTTGGAAAAATACTATGCTGTTTTACGCCCGCCCCGGCTTTGAACTTCATCAGTATGTTGTTGCTGCAGGTTTTGGCTCCGTTTTGATGCACTTCCTGCCCATAAACGCCGCGGGGCTACACCTCTACTCCAAGGACAGCGGCCTCGGAAAAACCACAGCCATGCTCGCAGCGCTTTCCATCTGGGGGGAGCCTAAACCGCTAGTGATTGGCCAACGCGATACGTATAACTTTAAGATGATGCGTGGGGAGACGTACCACAATTTACCTTTTATGCTAGACGAAGTGACCAACATGAAGGGCGGTGATCTCTCTGACTTGGTCTATGAGTTGACAGGCGGTATGCAGAAGGGGCGTATGACATCAGGGTCGAACACTGCTCGGCACCGTGGTGAGCCATGGAAGTTTCTCGCAGTAACAACGGGGAACACTAGCGTGATTGAGCGCGTTAGTATGATCAAGGCGATGCCAAAAGCAGAAGCCCAGCGCATGTTAGAAGTGCGGGTTGACCGCGTCTTCTCTGCTCCTTCTGATAAGTCAGAGACGGACCAGTTTGCCGCAGACGTGTTTGTAAACTGCGGTTGGGCGGGCCCTATCTTTGTGCAACACATTATGCGTAACCGTGAGGCGGTGAAGCAGCTTCTCCACCAAGTCCAAACACGTATCGACAAGGCCGCGGGCCTAACCTCTGATAACCGCTTCTGGTCGGCCCATACCGCCTGCACCCTGACAGGTGCGATTCTTGCGGCTCAGCTGGACCTGTTGCAGTTTAATACAAAGACCCTGTTTGACTGGATCATATCCACACTACTTGCTGAGAATAAGCGCAGCAGCTTTGACATGTCGGTTTCGGTGGAAGACACTTTGAACGACTACATCAACGAGAACTGGGGCAACTTCCTCTGGATCAAATCGACGGAAGACCTGCGCGGTAAGATCGGTAACAGCAACGGTATCGACAGCCTTATTGTCCCCGAAGTGCAGCCAAGGGGTAAGCTGGTCGGGCGTTATGAGACTGATGTGAAGCGGGTCTACCTTGTGCCAAAGTTTCTGAGGGAGTGGTGCGGCGAGCAGCAGATCAACTATGCAGCCTTTGTACAGGAACTGATTAGCAAGATGGGAGCCCAGAAGATGAAGGCCCGTTTGGCGAAAGGCACACACATGAACCTGCCCGCTACTGATGTGATCATGGTCGAATGCGACATAAAGGCCATAGAAGCTGGTGCTGATGGCAGTAATACGGCTTGATGACCTACACCCTGACGGCGTTCGCGTCGTTGTAGATTGGCCCCGGTTTCAACCGGGGTCTTCTATTTTTGTTCCATGTCTTGAGTTAGATACCTGCATCCGGCAAGTCGAGCGCATAGCGGAGCGCAAGCAGTGGAAAATTCAGCACTGCATTTGGGTGGAAAACAACATATTGGGGTTACGTGTGTGGCGCATAGCATGATATAGATGTCTTCGACGGTCTTCGACTGTCGGTTCTCCCTTGTACTGGCCCCCAGTTAGTCCGCAACTAGCTGGGGGTCTTTTTTTGTTAGAACATGTTCCAGCCTTGATCCCAGTCGCGCGCGTTCTGCATAAGCGCAGCCCGGTTTGCGGGGTTGATCATAATCCCGTTGTACATGTCCTCGGTTGTCTGCTGGTGTTGCTTCATCGACCGCATCAGATCTACCCCCTCAATCGGGTTGCGGGGATTACGGCGGTTAAACTCCGCAATCTTCTTTAAGGCTGCAGCGCGCTCCTCGGAGTCGCCTTTCCGCAAGGCCATGTACACGGACTTCATCAGCTTCGTGCGTTCTTTACCGATAGAAGTGTCGATGCGCTTGAGTACTTGATTGCGCTCTTGGTTCATTGTGTAAGCCGTTGGCGCAAAGCCAAGCATCTGGCCGATAATGTCGCCCGTCGTCACATCGTCTACCACAGGGTCACCGCGCCGCGTTGTCATGCCCTCGTTGGCGTAGCGGAGCGCCTTAGAGAAGCTAGAGAAGGCGGCAGGTAGCATCTGTTCGACGCCGCGCTGCACATCCCCCCCGCTAAGCAATTCCTTGATACCGCGCGATACCCGAACCCCAGTAGCCCACGCAGGGCCTCCAAAGTAGTTCATAAACGTGTCAGCTTCGGACGGGTTGGAGTTAAAGCGGTCAGCCCGCAGCAAGAGGCCCGACAAGCCGATACGACCGGAAATATCCATCCCCGTTGCTTCAGTCAGCCAGCCCTTGTACCAGCCTTCCCCGATATGCTTACGCACGAGGGTCTCGAAGTCATCCTCGTCATCGTCCAGCAGCAGTGCGTTCACCATCATAGCGACAGCGTTGAACATCGGTACCCCAGCGACACCCGCCAGTAGGAACGACGCCCCCCACATGCCCAGTGTGGCCTTCAAAGCGATCTTGGCATCTGCTTTCAACTGCTCCAGATGTTTTAAGTTCTCAGGCGTCGATGGTAGTTCTCCAGAAGCCAGCTTGTTTTGGAACGCACGGACCTCCATGCCAGAGGCTTCTTTCATGTACCGCAACTGCATATGGGTCATGTGTAGCCCGTAGTTACGGAACATCCCCGCGATACGCCCGATACCCTGCTGCGTCCAGCGTGGGGCATCATTGAGTGTAGCGCCACCGTTGAGTTTGCGGGTCAGGCGCACCGCTTCGTTTGCCGCTTCTTCGCGCAGTGACGCGTCTGAGGCAGTCGGGTTGGCGGCTTTCAACTTAGCATAGTGCAGGTCGTAGGTAGCCACCGCTGTGACTTGGCGGTTCATGCGTTCCGCAAGCTGGAAGGCTCCGCCCATTAGCGTCGAAACCCGGCTAAATATCGTCTTCTTGCGGCCCGCGGTCTCGAACCCAAAGCTATCATAGTAGAGCGAACGCGAGAGTTCCCCCGACGCAGCCATGGCTTTAATCAGCGGGATGCGAGCCCGCAGTTGAGCGGTCTCCTCCGGCGTAAAGCCACGGTCAGTACGCACTGTATATTCCCCATCTACTACGACGTATGGATTGTCGATAGACGGAGCGGCGCGTACTTTAACTGTGCTAGTACCACCAACAGCCTGCGGCATGTCTTGTAGGCGGTTTAACCCGCTAAGCGCAAACGCCTTGGTAGCCATGGATATAGCCCGCATCGTAGGAGCAGTTTTGTACCGTGCGGCTAGGTTCGGCGCTACCACCACGCCCAGTGTGCCTGTCTGCACGACCACAGACGAGATGTTCCATCCTAGCGTCATAGCAAACGTAGCCCGCGTTACTTTCTCGGCAAACTGATCGCTTGGGGGGTTAACGGCAAATGCGGCACGCTGTAGTAGCTCATCCACAAGGGCTTTTGTCCCCGGGTTGTGCGCTACGCCTTGCTGCCCCGCAATGCCCCCACGGTTCCACTCATCAGTAAGTTCCTGCACAGCCTCATTGATTTGACGGCTGTAACGTAGGCGCTCAGTCTGACGAGCAGTTTGAAACGCCTTGATACGGAACGCTTCCACAGGATCTTGTTCAAACCCGGGGAAACCTTCACGGCGCTGCAACGATTTAGCAAACGAGCTTTCCGGCATCAGTTCAATGACCATAGCCATAAACCGTTCTTTGGTAGGATCATCTACGTTAGCCTGATCCAGCAGTGTCAAAACGCCCCTGACGAAAGAACCATCTGGCGCGCGGCGGAAGGACGAGATGCTTAGGCGTGGAGTCGCGTCGTAGTCAGGTTTACCCGAAGCGTCCTTCTCCACTTCCGGCATGTTGGCCAGCGCTGCAATAGCCCGACTACGCTCTGCGTTTGTAGCGAAAGTCTGGTAGATTGTTTCCGGCGGCGAGTTCGGCGTAGCACGCGCGGCGTAGCGTAGCCAGTATGATCCTTCACGTACCATGGGCTGATAGCCATCCAGCATGGTTGAGCTTGCAAGAAGCCGTGCTTGAAAAGACTTCAACAAGCTTGACTTTACACTATCGGGAATTTTGTTCCCTTCCACCGACTCCATTTGGTTTACGCTGTCTGTAATCGCGCCCATCAGGACTTGGTTCTGGCGTGGATAGTTGTCCCACAACGCATCAGCCGTTGCACGAAGCTTGGGCGAGAGGCTACGATAGAGCGCGTTAAGTTCTTGGTGCGTCGTGTTCTGGTCACGATCCGGGTAAGTACCGCGCGGACGCGACGCACGTACACTGGCAAGGTTGCCCTTGTTCATCATCAGCTTGAAGCGTTCGTATTCAGCGGGGTCGGCGCTATCCCGAGTTTCCTCAAAGATTTTCTGCATACCCGACAGTCGCGCCGCTGCGGAGACCTGCTCAGCGGTCATCTTGTTAATGAGAGTTTCGATCTTTACCGCGGCGGGAAGTTGCGCAGCGCGCGCCATTTCAACCAACATAGGCAGGTTGCGCGAGCCCATGATAACGTCGCTTACGGTGCCTAGAGGGTCGTTCCCTACCACATCAAGCAGTTGGTCCGCAGTGGCCCGCATGGAGCCGGGAGTTACGCTCTTAATGCTCTCGCTGATACGCCCCATAACGCGCATTGTGTCGCTAGCGCCTTCGGCACTGGAAGCCATGTAGAGCGCCCCCGCATCCCGATAAGCCGGAGCAGGCGCAATCGACGCCGTCAGGACATTGTCTAGCGTGGACAGCGCGCTGCCCCGCATCTTGCGCGGCTTGCCAACCATAGTCCGAAGGAAGTTACGCACCGCATCAGTGAAACGGGTCCACGCCGAAATCGGATCACCGTTAGGATGCAGCCGGGCCAACTCGCCACGGAACTCCCGATTGGTTAGCGCCTCTGCCGCAAACTCCTGCAGTGACTGCGAACCGTAATACGTGCTAAGAAGTCCTTTAACAGAATCATAGACTTCCTGAACAGCTTGCGTCGTGGGGTGCGAAGCGTCAGCCAATGTGTGCGACAGCGCAGCATGGCCCATCTCGTGCATCACGACGTGGGCGTTGAGACCAGTTTTTGAATCGAACAGAAGTTCGTTGGTCGCGGGGTTAAACAGACCTGCCACAGCGGTGCCGTCGTCGGCACGGAGGTCATCAACTACACGCGTTTTGGTTGTGCCAACCGCTTCGGACAGCTTCATAGCGATGCGAGCGACCAACGGGTTAGGATGCGTTAGACCGATACTAACAAGGGCATCGCGCAGGTTTCCAGCCCGCAGAGCGCCCACCACACTTGGTTGCAGCGGCAGAGCCATCGTATCGACAGCGCTGCTCAGAAGTTTTAGCGTAGGGCCATAAACAAAATCGCGCCCTGCCTGTTCTTCAGCTTCATATGCAAGAATTGCATCATCTACAAAGGCTTGTTGTGCTGGAGACAGTGCATCATAGCCTTTAGGGTCAAAGCCTAGGGCCTTCATAATCGCGTCGGTGCGGGTTTCTCCCTTACGATAGGTTATGCGGCTAATGTTCGCGGGTTTCCCACTAGCCATAGTAGGGGGCAGGTTAGTTGCGGTAGCAACTTTGACTTCCCGCACTGCCTCGTTGATCTGACGGTCCGCCGCTTTACGCGCGGCATCGTCTTCTTTCGTCATAATTTCATGCGCGGCGCTAATGACCGCGTTGGCCGTCATTCCTGCTTCGACTTCGGTCTTGGTTGAGTTAGCCGCTTGGTTCATCACGATCTGCGCTTTACGCGACAGATTATTTGTTACCCACTTGCGAGCCTTAGCAGCGTCCGCTGGTTTGATCCGCTCATAGAACTTATCTGCGCCCGTGAGCTTAGCCCGTTCGTTGCCTTCACGGATATCAAGCGCGTCTTCCTGCGGCGTCTTAGAGTTTGCGGCCACGCTAGGTGTGTAAACAGGCTGGCCCGGTACGTCGAACACAGATACAGCGCCAATTTCTTGCAGCGCCTCCATGATGTTGGGGAAGCGAGAGAAGAACTGATGCGCCGCTGAAGCTTGACTACCTTTTGTAACGCCACCGCGGAACTTCAACAGGTTTAATACAGCCTCTTTATCTGTATGCACCGTAGTGTCGTCAACAAGGGCGACTCCCCCAGTAGCTTGAATATAGTAGCCACGATACTTCCGGAACGCTGCATCTGCACGCGTCTCAAAGAAGTCTTTGATAGCGGCGGCGTAGGTACGCCCCTGCGCAGGGTTATCGCCTGTCGGGTTACGCGCTTCGCTATCCTGCAAGAACTCCACCCATGCCTTAGTAGGCTTGCCCGTAAAGCGACGGTTGCGGCGACCTAGAGTGAACCTGTCGGGGCTTATACGAGGCGCGGCGATAGGCTGTAGAGTAAGCGGGTCTACCCGTGTGAGGGTGTTTTCGTCTGCACTGGTCTGGGCGATAGGAGGCTCAAACCCCGGAGTTTCCGGTGCCCGCGCGGCGCGGCGTTCTGCTGCTTGGCGCTCTACTTGTGCGGTTTTCTTTACGGCAGCAATCTTACGGCGCGCTGCTTGGCGCGCCTGCCAGCTTTGCATGGTGACACGGTTTGCCTCCTTGGCGCGCTTCATAGCAACGCGTTCGGCGACCGGGGCGTCCTCGTCTACTTTCTTAAGCGGGATTAATTTAGGCTGGGGCTCGTTTTCTAGCATCTTATCGGGAAATGCAAGCGCTTCCTCGGAGGTAATTTCAGCCCCGATAACCACTTGATCAAAGAACGCGGTAGCCTCGGCAGTAGTCATCGGTTTAATAGGCTTAAGCTTAGCCTTGGCCTTAGTTTTGCCTTTGGCCTTACCTTTTGGCGCGGCCTGTGTTTCCACTATAGGCGTAAAAAACGATGGGGGTATGAGTGTGAAGGGGACTACATTACGCGGCAGCGCTTGCGCCTCTGGTCCAGCTGGAAACGCTTCCGCTTCAGTCGGTATATAGGTTTCGGCACGGAAATCGGCTTCTTCTTCAGCGGTCCGTGGTGCGGCTTGCGCGGTCGGGGTTTTAGTAAGAACTTGGCGTTTCCCGTTTGCGTCAGGTGCGGATACAACGCCTTGGGTTTCCAGCTGTGACAGCAGGTCCTCAGCAGTTTTTGCATCGTAGCCCATGTAGTCGGTAAGGTGCGCCACCGACGCGACCCCTGAATACTCAACTTGTTGCTTAGCCCGCGGCAGTTCGGGGTTATCGGCAACGGGGCGCTGCGCGGCGGGCTTAGGCGCAGTGGTTTCGGCAACGGCCTGTTCGGTGGGAGTTGGCTCAGCAGGGTTGGTAAGCGCTTCCAGGTTCTGTTCTACAACATAAACTTTATCCCGGTAGTCTTTTTCAAGTATTAGTAATTCATTGGCGGCTTTGGAAATAACTTCTTTAGAAGCACCAGACTGCCGAAGTTCATAGTATTTATCCCGAGCTTCATTCACAGTTGCCGTAAGCGAGTCAATCTCATCTTGGTACGCTTTAGCAGCGGGGTTAACCGGGGTAGGAGTAGGAGTAGGAGTAGGGGCTTTCTTAGTTGCTACTTCTACTGGAGCCCTGTTCGCGATACCTGCGCTAAACCCTAGCCATGGAGCAATCCCTACAGTTTTACCCGCAGTGGTTTCGGCAACGGCTTGCTCGACAGGAGTGCCTGTGTAAAAAGCGCCGTAGCGCCGCTTAAGAATGGCATCTGCGCGGTTGCGAGCTTCTTCAAATGCGGCTGCGCGTTCTGGAGTGCCGACGCCAAGGCCGCTAAAAGCAATATTGGCCATGTCGTCGTTTTGAACCGGGACGCCCGCTTTGCCGTACTGGTGAAACTGCGGGTCAACACTACTAATATCAAACCGCCCCCATACTTTACCCGCCAGTGGAGTGTCATCGTTGAGGACGTCTCCTTCGGCATCTTTAAGCGCGTTATCAAACCGGGAGTTTAAGTCTTTTGCAAGAGCATCAGCGGCATCTTTAGCGCCGACATACACCGTCATGCCTTTACCAACTTGCTCGCCACTCCGCCCAACTTTGTGGGGGACACCCTGCTCAGTTAGGTAATCCGAAATAGCCTGCTCAGACCCGGGTACAGGGTTAAGGTGTAGTTTCCAGCCGTCAGTGCCTGTCGGCGCGGTGCCAGCAGTACCCGTCGGGGTAACATCCGGCTGATTTACCGCATCAAAAGGCTCAATGACTTCGCCGTCAGCTTCAGCGTCGAGCGCGGCAATGCGGTCTAGAACCTCTTGCTCCCGCGGGGTTGTCACGTTTTCCGGTGTTTTCGGCGCTTCGGCAGTGGCTTTTGGCGGTGTGGGTGTTCCGGCAACCATCGTCTCCTGTGCCGCGTCCCGCGCTGCGCGTTCCTCGTCCGTAAGTGCACGTGGTTCCGTGGCATTAGACTCGTTATATTTCCGCACCGCTTTCTTTACGAGCGGTGAGTTCTTGTTGTGTGTACCGGGTATGGTGAGTTTGCTACCGTCGTTAAGAGTAACTGTGGTGGTCGCGGTGTTACCAGCTTTTATGGCTGTTGTAGCAACTACCGACGCAGCGCCCGGGGGAGCAATATCAATGGTGGCTTCTTGCCCATCGTCTGGACCTTCGGCCCCGGCGTTTGTAACGTCAAGCAATGGGCCAGCGGGGGGCGCAGCGGGAGGCGCATCAGTTTCGGCTTCGGGAGCCCCCGTGCGGGTACGGCCCGGCAAGATTGCAGCAACAAGTGCGCCAGCAATACCACCGATACCTGCGGCCTCAAGGGTGCCTTCTCCAAGGTCTTGGTCAGGGTCATAGCCCTGCTGGATCATGTTTTGCAGGACTTCCGTTGTGGCTTCCTGCGCGGCTTCCTCGCCGCCTTCCATGGCAAGGTTAAGGACGTAATTGACAATCTTGTTGGAGGCGGTGGGGCCAAGAAATTTCTTCACCGACCCAAAGACAGGGATCAGGTCGAGGGCACCGACAACTGCGCCCTTTCGGGTGGCACTGTTACGTTGTTCTAAAGTAGCACCTGCGGCGCGAGCGCGTTCCGAGGCTTCACCAGCACCTGCGCCGACAGCTAGAGCACCAGCAATTACAGGGCCCGCAACAGGAATTAATGATGCCGCGTAGATTGGGGCAATGCTGCCAACGCCTTCAGAAACAGTCCCAAAAGCGCTGTCTTCAAGGCCAATATCAGCCTGCGGAGAAATTTCATATGCGCCGCGCCGAATGTACTCGCGTGCTGGTGTTTCCCACGATTCAGGAAGCAGGGAGGCTAAACCGAGGGTAGCGGACTCTCCTAGGTTAACCGCGCCACGCGCCAGACCTTTACCTATTTCCCCAACGTAATTACCAACACCCGTGCTTTCCCCTGTGTCAATGGGGGCACCGAACCGCTGCGCGTATTTAGTCTGGAACGCTTGTTCGCGCTGGCTGACAAAAGCGTCGATCTTCTTCTGTTCGTCTACGTTAGGAGAGTCCCCAGAGATAGTGATTGTGTAGGCTTTACCGCTGATCGGGCCGGGAACTTTGATGACTGCCATGAAGCATCTCCTGTTTGGAGAGATATTATCTGGTCTTAGCCGATTAGGCTATAGGCTATGGCTGCGGAGTGCTCAGGTCCGCGGAGTCTTCCGGGTCTTCGGTGACAATAGGAACATCTGTAATGCCGCCAGTTGCTCCACGCTGTTGTAAGTATGCGGCAAGAATGTACTGCGCTTGTTGCTGAAGCACCTCCAACCGCTCCGCAATCTCCAGCTTCTCAGCGCCCTCCGCGATGAGCGACCGACTTGTGAGTTCTTTGATCTGGCCGTCAAGTGCGGTAAGCGCCCCAACGTCTATGGGCTTGGGTTTGCCCGGCGCGTTAGCGCGGGCGGCAGCGGCAGCGGCAGCGGCACGAGCTTGCTCAATACCGTAGAGTCCTTTTGC
>Ga0181348_1000160_pt1 | contig 26296 bp, 35 predicted proteins | sample Su13VDMM110DN_FD_130092 | JGI IMG/M metagenome (GOLD analysis project Ga0181348, IMG submission 130092) | Freshwater viral communities from Lake Michigan, USA - Su13.VD.MM110.D.N | ecosystem: Environmental > Aquatic > Freshwater > Lake | place: USA: Michigan | collected 2013-07-16
GATTACGCTCTTGTTATATATTATTGAATATTAACCGACTAGCTCGTTAAAATTAGTACTGGTACGGGTTGCGTAGAAGTTTACTAATATAAACTCTGCAGTTCTTACTGGCTTCAAATAGATATCTACTACTAACTCGTTTTGATCGATAACATCTGGTGTATTATTACGTTCATCGCAAACAATTAAGTAATCATATAACCCTTCAGTGTTCTTTGCGTTTTCAAAGATTGGTCTTAAGGTATTAACGACTCTTGTTCTAGTTAAGAGTGTGTTTGGCTCGAATACGAAGAACTTTGAAGTTGACTCAGTAGCTTTTTCGAGATTTAAGAAGAGTCTTCTTACATTAATTCTATCAAATGCACTTGGCTTCTTTAACATTGTCTTTTGGCCATACATTACAAAACCTTCATTCGGGAAGAACGTTACCGGGTTAATAGAAATCTTATAAAGTTGATCTCTTTGCTTTTGTTTTGGATAAATTGCAATATCTGAAACACCGCTAATAATACCTCTTGTAAAGCCTGCTGGTGCAAACCATGGCTGGAAGTTTGTATCTGTATTTGCCATTGCTGCAGCTGCAAAACCAGAGAATGGTACCCAGCAGAAGTCATCTAAGGTATTATCAAATACCTTTACCCAATTGCCATAAATTGTAGAGTAACTAGAGTTGAGACTAGCTGTTACATTTCTAATTGGGCTGTACATATTCAATGAGAAATTCTTTGTTGAATCGTCAAGGACTTTAAAGTTCGTTCCTTGAACGAAAATATGTCTTGGTAAGTCACCAATAAACATATGATCTTTTCTCTTTAGACCTGCAAAGTCTTGGAATCTATTAAAGATTGTTACATAATTATCTTTGAATGTTACCGCAATACCTGAAACATTTTCTGGATTTGTTACTGCTAAGCCTGAAAGATCAATATTTACCGCGTCGTTAAAATAACTACCACCTTGATATTGTTGGACTGCGTGAATTGTTGTTAAACCACCGTCAAGTGTTAGATCGATATTATATAATTCTGTATTTTCAGCAATACTAAACATTCTATCTAATTTTGTTGGAATTGAACCGATATCTTTATTTTGTAAATTACCATCTGCATATGAACCTACTGCAAACATTGAGTCAGCAGCTCCTAAAGCATTATATGCTGCAATCATACTACCAGTTAACTGTGTAATTTGGGTATATGATGTTGCGCCGTAAGCTGCAGAAGTTGCTACAAAGTTAGAAAGGATCTTACTTGCATTTGCAAAGTTTTGGGTTACTGTTCTTACTTTCTTTGTCGGGAAACCGTTAGTGTCTAACCAACTCTTACCGTTTTTATTTGAAATGTATGGGTTAACAAGTAATTGGATGTTTGGTGAAGTATCTTCTCTTGTTTCTAAGAAGTAACTTACTGGTTGACCACCGTTTTGTGAGTTAATTTCTCTCCAATAGTCAAGAGAGCCGATATATTTTTCACTGAATACGTAATCAAGTTTAATTGAATCTGGTGAGAATACTGATTGTCTTAATTTGAATAAACCTACTGTTAAAGTATCGTCGTATTGGCTTGTTGCAATTGTAAATGGACTTGCATCTTCCATTACCTGCGAAACGCTTGTACCAACATTACCAAAGGTAACTACATTACTTGGTTGGTTATCAGATAATGATGAAAGACTAAAATTTAATCTTGTTGTTGGAACTGCTGTATAGTTTGATGTACTTACTGCAGATTGTGAAACTGATTGAACGTTTAAAATACCGTCAAAGTTTGTAGCTGGATTTAAATTAGCATTATCCATCGCACCAATATAGTAACCTTCAAATAATTGATTGATAGTTGTTTGACCTTTGTTTAATACAATGAAACCAGCATTGCCGAAGTCAGCTGCTGTTGTAATCGAGTTACTACCAACATTACTCCATGTAAAATTGCCGCGTTGAACGTCGTTGTATTGATTCTCTGTTAATTCAAAGTGGATCGGCTTGCCGATAAAGTACATTACGTTAGCTGATTGAGCATTAAATGTAGATAAACCATTACCGAAATTTGGTGAGTCGATACTTACTGCTGAGCAAGGATAAACTAATGCGCCGAAATATGCACCGAAACCGGTGCCGGTACTTGCACCGTATGGTAATCTATAAACATTGACTGTAGCAGCGGTATTAAATAGAGGAGCTGCAGTGTGATAAAAATATCTTTCTGCTGGGGTTTGCGGAACGCCGAAAACTTGTTGAAATTCACTTAAGCTTGTTACTTGAAGAATTTCATCTGTAGGGCCTTGTGGTGCAAAACCAGTAACTAATACATTTGTTCCTGCTGGAAGAACTGGTCTTAGACTAAGATCTACTTCTGAAATTTGTACGCCGGGAGATTCAATTGTGCGAGCCATATATAATTATTTATGGATTCGCGGGCAAAGATTATACTAAATCAACAGAGAATTGAGAAAAGGCAAACTCAAAAGTTGTCTCGATTTCATTTTCTTCCCTATAGTTATATGTAATATCTCCTAAACTAACTGGAAACGCTTTTGTATATGTAAATTTAACAATATTTTGATCGAATTCGTCTTTAGCATATACGGTAAAATCAGTTTGATATTCAGACGGTGCTAGTTTTTTAGTCGATAGTGTTTCTTTACTATCATATAATGAATATTCAGGATCATTTAATAGTGCAAGCCACTTATATAATACCCAATAGTTATTAAATCTATTATCTACAGTAAAGTTAACTATAATATTCGGGTATGGGTCTCTACTATGGGATGATACTTTATATGATTGACCACCATACTCAGCTATTTGCTCTCTTACTTCAACTGTTGGTATTAAAGTTCCATACACTGAAAATTGTAACGCATCTCTTTGAAGATAATCATTATTTCTCAAACCAGTCATATCTAATTTGCGTAAAATGGGGGGTAGGTTTAAAACTAATAAAAATTTATCAACTCTACTCTTATTAAGTTGTGATTGAAGTATTGGGTCTGGTTTTGTATAGGGATCTATCATATAAGTTGTTTAAAACCTTGTTGTTTTAGGTATTCCATATCTTCACCACCCTGTTCAACATTGCCGAAAAAAGAAGGCATGGCTGAATTGCCTTCTTTTTGATTGTACATTGAACCTGGTGATGTATAGTATTTAATGCCGAAGTCTAATTGCTTTAAAATTAGTGGTCTATTATTATTATCCAATTTAATGACCTCAAAATGTTTAGATACTAATGATTCATCTAATATAACTAGAGCCCAAACTAGCGACATTACTCTATCATCATGATAACCAGCACCTTTTTTAGCTGACCAATGACCATTACTACTTCTAACAAAGTCTTTCATTTCTTTTAATGTTCCTAAATCTCTAATCTTTACTACTTCAAGCTGATTAACCCAATATCTCATATTAGTAACCCCGGTATACTTAGTATTGGTATGGTTAACAATACCTAACTGAGCTTTAGAACGGCCTGCTGCTGCTGCGCCCCACGATACTATATTATCATAGTTGTGAATAGATCTTAAATTATCTACTACTTGAGCCCCACAGTTATTTCTCTCTACAGCTACTAAAGGTTGTCCCCACTGTATTAAAATTTCAAAAAGTTTTTCTGTAAAATGGTAAGGTGATATACCAGTATTATGATATATGGCAACTTGCTCTATATTAGTTAGATCAGAAATCTTTAAAACTTGAATTACCGATGCGTCTTTATCTACACCTTCACTAACATCAACCCCTACTACATATATAGTATCGTCTTTTGGCTCTTCAAAGATATGATAATGTCCATCTTCCATAATATATTTTGGATCATTGACATTAACCTTTAATCTATCATATAACTCTTCATTAACAGCGCTTTCCCCTGAATCTAAAAATTCACAATTAAACTCTTGATTAAAAGCATCTAAACTACCCATTGTAGCTATAGTCTCATCTTTCCATTTTTCATCTCTACCTGGAATTTCATTCCATAAAATTTTATCACAAGCCCAACCATTCCTACCCATATTAGCACCGGTATATAAAGTATGAAATAAATTTCCAGTGCCATTTGCAGTAGATGCAATAAAGATTTTAGACTTCTTAGATGAAGATACGATTGGATATACTGATTTCCAAAATTCTTCAACTAAATGCGGTTCAATAAACGCTAACTCATCTAATATAAGAACGTTGATAGATTGACCTCTAGCAGCGGTACCGGTTGTAGTAGATATACCTATTCTAGTACCATTAGCTAATACCATAGATGTTTTACCATACTCTTTTACACCTGGTTTAAGCCAATTTGGTAGTTCTTCATAAGCTAATCTAATTCGTCTAAATATTTCGATAGCAGTCCCTTCTTTATTAGCTACAACAAGTATACTTTGATCTTTTTGAAAACAAGCAACCCATAATGCATAAACTGTCATTAGAGTTGTTTTACCGATCTGTCGACTAGCTAATAAGATAAAAAATCTATTATCACGCATTCTTCTTAGAACGCGTTTTTGACATAAATGTAACTCAATTGTCTTCTTACCATCATCAAGAGTAACGATATGGAAGAAGCTTTCCGCAAAGTGTAATATATTTTTTGTACATTTTTCTAGATCTCTAACCATCTCAGGGGTATATTCAAACTCAGCATCAATAGTTGGTAAATTTGGGTTATTTAAATACGTTTGTTTGTTTTTAAGCATGAGCGATATAAATATTTACATGTCAACTTCTAAGAACCTAGTGGATATATGGGATATATACTCTAAGACAGTTTTAAATGAAAAAGCTCCAGCTCAAAAAGCTACTAAATTTGGTAAGAAAGAAGGTCCAGGTGCTGTAGACCGTAACGATATCAAAAAAGCACAACAAATAGCTAATAAAGATACCTCAGGTCCTAGTGCTGCTGAGGGTGTCAATACTAATATAGTTGATATCAAAAACCCCAAACATAAAAACAATCCTATCTTAGCAGGATTAACGTTTGGCGAAAAATTCGATAAAAATATTGAAAAAACATCGAACGCTAAGATAAATAATTATATGAAATCTATTTTCGATAAATTGTTTGAAGAAGTTATGGATGGTAACGATGCAGCAGATCTTAACGCTCTTGGCGTTGGTGCTGATGCAAAATCAGAAGGTATGGATGATGCTAGTAACGGCGACACAGATGAAGGCCACAAAGTAACATTAACAGCAGATCAAGTTGAATGCTTGAAAGCAATTTTAGCGCAGATTGAAGGGTCTGATACAGAATCCGAAGCTGATGGCGATGAAAGTTTTGAAATCGGTGGTGATGAAGATGCAGAAGGATATACAGAAGAAGATGCAGAAGAACATGCCGATGATGACGAAGAAATGAAAGAAGCAACAGAGATGAAAGAAGTTCCAGATTCAGCAGGCGCACATTTACAAAAGCATAGCTCAATAAAAGTCGGTGATAAGACATCTAAACTTGCAAAATCAGGTAAAGCTGATGGTAAAGTAACGTCAGAAGTTGACGGTAAAGGTAAAGACTTAGCAGATTCAGCTGGCTTAGGTTTAACAAAACATAGTGCAAATAAACCACATAGCAAGATTAAGGGTAATAATCAAGAGTTTTTCGGAGTATAAGAAGTATTACCAAAATAGATTAAAATTAAGCCTGCAGTAATGCAGGCTTTTTTTTGCTTAAATAATATTGTGACCTTTAAAGACTATTTTGTTAAACCTGATTTAAGTATAAACGGTACAAAAAGAAGACACCGTGGACCTATACCCGGTGCTAATACTAATCGTAAGCATCAAAATATAGTAGCGGCTAGGTATAAAACCGATAATAGTAAAAATCAAAAGATAGAAATGATAAAACAAGGCAAGGCAAGTAAATTTGATTGTGATGGTAAAGACTTACAATATATCACAACTACGTTTTTAAAAGGAGCTGCTCCTGTTCAAGGTCAAGAATATACTTTAGGTGGTAAAATGGGTATCAAACTCTATCATAATGGTAATGCTTGGGTTATACAGAAAGACTTACATGCCTAATTATAAAGATAATTGCTTTCCTGGGGTTGTAGATAACGATATATTTTGTTTTAGATACACTGACAAAGATGTAACTGATAACGAACAATATCTAATGAGCAATTATTGGAGGGAGCAAATTAATACCTACGGTACAAAAATTACATATTTTGTTAACTTGTATGATGTATTAAAGGCTGATAATTTATACGGTGAAGATCCGACTAGAAGATTTTCTGAAGGTGTACCTTTAATACTTGCAGTTGACTTAGCTGAAAATGCAAATGTATTGAGCAAATTTGGGTTTCAATCTGATGATGAATTAACTTGTTATATTCACCTTTCTTCATTCCAGGATGCAATGGATGGTTTGGGTGTTGAGTTAATTACCACAGAGCTTTCAACGAAAAATAATGAAGAAAAAATTGATACTGAAAATGGTTTTGATTTAAGAACAGAAGACCCGAAAGGTTTTGAAACACAATTTAATGAAATACAACCAAAAGCAGGTGACGTATTTCAGATGACTGAATACGGTAGAGGTAGACCGGGTAACAGAAACGGTAAGATGTTTGAGATTACTGAAGTTTTAGACCAAGATATTTCAAGAACAAATCAACTCGGTGGCCATTATGTTTGGATTATAAAAGCTAAACGTTATGACTACAGCTTTGAACCCGGCTTATCTGCTGAAAAGGGTAGTCAACAAGTTTACGACAATGCTCGTAACGGTATTTTATCCGGTGGTAGACAAGACCCTTCAGAAGATAAAAAATATCAAGAACAATACCCGTTAGTTTCGATTGATCAGGTAAGTGAAAAGGTTGTATTTGATATGCCTAAAAATAATAACACTAGCGTTTATGGTGGTTATTGAGTTGTAAGGTAATCTACCATACTTTCTGCTTCGGTATTATTATTAAACGTTAATTCGAACGTTTTATTACCGTCAGTTATAATATACTTTACTTTATTATCTTTAAGTATAATATTATATATGCTATACATTTGGCCGGTAGTAAAATAATTTTTAACTGAGCCTGATAACTTAGGCTTTACCACATAAAATGCAAAACCTGGAATATATTTCATTTTTTTGCTACTTGTACGGACAACATATCGATCTTTTGGGCCATTTCAACAATAGCTTGGTCTTGTTTACGTCTATCACCGTTTTGCATATTTAAAAAGATAGATGTTAAACTAGATACTACAACTACTACAATTGCTGTTTTAAACTGCCAGGAATTTCTTTCCCTTTCTACATTTGTTTGACGACCGGCCTTAATCATATCCTTCAATTCAGATAATTCTATTTTTAATTCCTCCTGAACGTTACGCATCTCAATATTTAATGTCGTAACTTGTTGGATTAAGCTAGGGCTACCATTTCCGTCACGTATAAGTTTACTTAAAACTTCAATATCGTGTTTAATATTAATAATTTCCCTATTTATATAATCAATAGCTGTGTTTCTAGCCATCTAATATTTATTCATCGATATTAACACCGTTAACAAAGTTATTAATCTGATATTTCATATCACGTTCCCGTTCTTTAATATACTTTTGAAACGCAAGAGGTTTAACCCAGTCGGTATTTTTATCTGGATTCATTCCAAGCTGTTCAGCCTTATCGCAAGTCATATTTACCGCTTCATATAAGCAGGCAAACCTTGCAAGAAAGTCTATATTATTACGATAATCAATTTCTGGTTCAATATTAGTCTCGTCCATCATACAACGATTGTAATATAGTTCCTAAAAGAACAATTTTTAATTCTTTTTCTTTTATTTCAAAATTTTTCATTACTTGAAGGTTATTTGTAATATTATCTTTAAGGATTTTTTTATTTTGAATATAAACTGCCTGAATATCTTTATCAGCAATATCTTTTTTAGAATTTTCTAAAATACCGTGCAAGGTTTCTTGAAAAATTTTTATAATTGATGATTCTTTATTTTTTTCAATGTTAATTCCGTCTTTAAATTTTAAAGATTCTTCAGGAGTTAATGCTAACAGGCTAACTATATTTGCGTAAACTTCATTAAACGTTGAAATCTGTTTAAGTTGAACAATACTTGTTAAAGAGGGTGAAACTTCGGTTGTAAGTTTTTCGAGATCGGTCATTTTTTAAAATATATTGGCTCTGTTACAAGAATAGGTTTGACATCTATAATAGCTTTAATACTTTTATCACATTTGCTACATGTATATGTAATATCTTGATCAAATCTCATAATAACTTCTTGTTTATTTTTATCACCGCAAGGGCATTCAATGAATGCGACTTGTTTATTAGCTTCAATAAACTGTTCTATTTTAATTTTTTCAGCCTTCTCTATTAAACTATTTTGAATAGATGTATTAATAAAGTAAAATATAACTAATTGAAGAATAAAGGTAAGGGTAAACACTAACAACCAGTGGTTAATAAAAATTAAAGCAAATAAACCACTTATAAGTGATGTTATACCGAGTGATATAATTAATCTTTTAAACATTAAACAATATTATCTACAATTGCACTAATTTCAACTACGTTTTTAGATATTTTTTCATTTAATCTATCCATATTATCAAGTCTGCTTTGGATTTCATTAACACTTTCCATATAAACCTTCTGTACTTTAGGGTTCTTTTTACTTTGATTTAAAAGTTCTTGAATTTGCAACAGACTTCTCTTTAAATTCATGGTTATAATAGTAATATCAGCAATAATATCACCTGTTTTATCCAAAGGGTCTAGTATTCTACTAGGAGCTTCAAAATTACTATCACTATCATTAGACTTCATTAATGCAGCCACATTATTTGCCTGCGGGCTGCTATCGCCTTTAGAACTTTGATTTGCGGTAACACCAGATTGATTCCTATTAACATTCGGCATTCTATTGTTATCACCATCTTCCATTAAAATACGCCTTTTCATATTAAATATTTAAGAGAAACTAATAAATAATAATAATATGAGCGTCTACGAAAACAGATTCAAGAAAATTTTAATCGAAAAAGATGAGCCGGGTGATGATACAATGACAGATGATCAAGCAGCCATGGTGCAAACACTTGATAAAGGCTCAACACCAGAAGATTTCGACGTTCAAGATGTCCCTCCAGTTGATGCCCAAGTGGTCGCTACAATGAGCTCAATTCAAATGAAGATGCATGATGAATTAAAAGGTTGGACTGCTAAGATTGAAGATTTTATTAGTTTTATCAACGGTCCGACTCCCAATTCCGTGCAGAGTAGATTAAATTCAGCAGAGGCTCAAACACTTTTCGACAAAATCAAAGGTGCTGAAACAAAGAAAATTGCTCGGGTTGCAGGTGAATTAGCTACTTTAAATCAACAACTTGTTGGTTACTTAGCTACATCAAACGATCCTAAGTATAAGTACTCTTAAGCCAAATTATTCTTAATATTAGTTAAGATAATTTTTGCTTTTAACCCTGTAAAGGTGTTATCAACAATAAACTGCGGATCTATACTATTTATAGATTTTGAAATACAGTATTCATTAAGGTCTTTGACCTTTTTCATCTCTTCTGGCCATATAAACACCTTTTCGTTTATATCTGCAAGTAAGAAACTCTTTTTTAACGATGCATTATCATTCCATTGATTGTCTAGACACCATATTTTATTAAATGTTGGTAGTGCTACGATTTGTTGACGTTGTAATTCATTAAAATCTTTGTTATTATCCTCAGTAATACCACATACAGCCAATCCATTCTTAACAAAGTATGAATCTATAGGCCCCTCAAATATAAAAAGATGTTCTAAAGTAGGGTCTATATTGTGAATACCATACAAACTCCGAGTACCACCTGGCTTACCTAGGTATTTAGGTTTCATTTTTTCATCTGCAGGTAGTAATGTTCTACTTTGATAAAAAATGATATCACCTTCTGTATCATAAAATGGAAGTACTAGTCTATTCTTATGAACTTTATCAGTTAATGATAGGTAAAACGTAATTGGTCTATTAACTGCAGTATCTAAACGTCTTTTCTTAATTAACCCCAAACAAATACCAACTACTGGATTATTTTTATGGAACTCTAACTGATTTTTATCTGATAAATTAATACAATCGTCAGGTAACGACTTAGATACAACTGTAGTAGTTGGAGTAGGTTTAGGGGTAACCAGTTGCTCACTAAAATTACCATTTTTAATATCGTTTATAATTTCTGTAAACGGTTTACCGGTTAAATCTAAAAGAAAGTTAAATATTTTCTTACTATAACCGCAGTTATGGCAGTATGCTAACTCTTTTTCAGGTATATAAAAGAATCTAGTCTTTTTACCAAAACTTTTACCTTCTTTACAAAAAGGGCAAGCACCATTATACGTATTATTAAACTTATTACGAGAAGGATAGCTTACACACTCGTAAAATTTTTGAATAACATATTGTTCTGGTATCGGAATCACTCAATCATTATGAGTTATTTCCTTAAAATATCAACTTACTGTCTGTAACTTACACTTCTAACTGAGTTAATGGCACTATTGTTGATATCTTGAAGTAACTCACCTGTTTTAGCATCTTTAATGCTAACCATACCTCTTTTTACAAATGCTCCAGTAATTGGATCGTTATAAACAGCCTGTTCATATGTTTTACCATCCTGGGTAAAAGTATTAATCTGTGGATAACATGCTTGACCGGTATGAGGAGATACAATCTTTGTTGGTTGGATGAACATATATCTATTTAATCGTCAATTCCTTAGCTCCAACAGTAGATTCATTATGTTTATACTGCGCGGTACATATTTGATACACTTTACCGGGTAGTTTTTGAACAAACTCAGCTATTTTATACTGCATAGCCCATTCAAACTTATCTATTGGTATACTTCTATTAATATTTTTCGGTATACTCAAAAAATAGTAGTTTTCACTATCTTTTTTAACATAAACAAACATCTCCCCTACATATGTACCGGTACCTACAGCATATACTTCACGGTTAGCTGGTTGCTTTTTGAATCGATCTCTAATAAGGTTCTTAATAACCTCAAACTTAGATGGGATTGTAAGTTTTACCTTTGTTTTCATTAGCGATTATATGGAGATGCATCGTTTACCTGATCTATTGCATTAAACGTCTTAGGAAACTGTATCTTTAACTGGTAAGCAATGGATAAAGCTATATCCCTATGTTCTTTCTGTGTTTCCGCAGCACATCTTAGGTCTAGATAGTGTACCCAGCTACGCAACGTACCGGTCATATAGATAGTTGTCCTAGTATTGAGTGGTAATATCATTCGAGCACACTCTTTAGCAATACCGTTATCAATTAACGTGTCATACGTGCTTTTTATAAGCTTTTGTAGGTTGTAAACTGTATTCTTAAGGTGGTCCTCCAATACTATAGATTCATCACCGATTTGGCGGTTAGTTTTACCTTGTTTACGCCATTCAATGTCTTCTAACTCAGTTACTTCAGCATAACGCTGGCTAAACTCTTGGAAAGTGAATGATCTATGACGTAAGATCTGTGCTGCAATTGCTCTTGATGTTTTAATCTCAAAAGTAATTGATATATGCTCGAACGGGCTCCAATGTTTATGTTTAACTAGATAGTTAAGTAGCTTAGAACCAGTCTCAGTATTGAGTTGATTGGAAGGATTGCTTACTCTGGCAATATATACGATAAACTCTTCTGGAGTTAAAGCGATTTCATTTGCCACCTCAATTTGAGGTTTAGTAATTGCAATTAATTTTGTTTCCACACCTTATTATAAGGATGTCATTGTATTTGTCCATCGTTTCTTGCAAGATGATGTAAGAATTTTTGTAAATAATTGCCGATTGCATCAGCTTCTTGCTGATTACTACAGACAATAATGGGTGGTATCTGATCACCATCTAAACCATAACCTAAGATAACAAAACTCTTCATAAACTCCTGGCAAGTAGTAACCATTGCATCTAATTCATCATCAACCTGTCTATTTTTGCGCTCAATTACCCTAATTCTGATTGCATCTTTAATAAGTTGTTCAATAACAGCATCAGGAATTTGAGGCGGTTGTTGTTGCAAAGTCGGTATAGGGGAGGGTGTGGTTGATTTTTTTGTAAGTTTTATTTTCTTTGGTTTTACACCATTATCTGGTGCATTATCGCTCATACTTTTATTTAATTTTACCGAAAGGGTTTTTTGCCATGTCATTGTTAATTCCTTTTGAAATTAGTTCTGATACGATAATTTCAATACTTTCTGTATTGTAGAAGAAACCTTTTTGAAATTTAGAACCACCATCATCTAACTCGAATAAAACTTCATTGATACTGTGTTTATTACTATAACAGGTAACAAACACTGATGAAAGACCTGGATCAACTAAAATAGTCCAACGTCTTGGATCGGCTGTATTATAAGCATTAAAAATTTTCCATACCACAAAGCCACTATCTTTAAGTCTTTTAATAAAGTAGCCAGCCGTGCTAATTTTGTTAGAAACTTTCTTTTCTTTCTTACGGAACGGGTTATGCGTATTAGCCATATTAATTAATTAAAGCTGATACAATATAAATCAATTTAGTATTACCTTTTGTCAATGATATTTTTAATACTCCGTAGTTAACATTAACAGCAAATTGAATATCGCTACTCTTATTGAAGTTAATAAGTCTAAACGTTTCAAAATTAATAGGAATAGTCTTAGATAATGAGCTACCTTCATACGTATCAGCTATAATCGTCTGAAAATTATCTGAATTATGACGATTTCTATCACCTAACTCAGCATATATTTTATTATTCTCAAAATAGATATAAAGCTTATTAGTCTCAGTAGTAAAAGATGCACCCTTATAGAGAGTGGATAGCTTTGCCTCGCTCACTTTAAAAGTTGTATCAAACTTAAGATCATTTATCTTCTTAATATTAATAGATGGTATCTTCATGATACCATCTTCAAGTAAATGATACTTAAATTTAAAAGACTCGCTATTATGTTGAATATTATTCGATAATACATCAAATTCTAAATCTTCACTATCAACACACTCAAGCACTCGAACAAACTTTTTAATATCAGGTATATTAAGATTACGTTCACCGTCAGTATTGCATTCAGTTTCGGAATACAATACCAAAGTTGCATCCTGCGATGCGGTAATATTACTAATCTTGTCCTTCTCAACTTTAATAACAGTTGAGTCGTTTAAGTTCGAGATAGGTCCAAGGATATTCGTAATAAAATCCTTCCTATTTTTAATTTTTAATTTCATTTACCTATTATAGATTAAAACCGTCCAAAGAACCACTTACTTTTTTTTTGGGTTTAGGACTATTAGTAAGTTCTTTTAGTACAGCCTCAACAATTGCTATTTGTTTATCTATTTTAATTTCCATCTCAATTAGTTTGTTTTCAATATCTTCGTACCGAACTTTTCTATCAAAATTAAATTCAAATTGATCATTATTAGGTTGTATTTTTTCAATTTGAGGTTCATTTGGTTGAATATATGGAAGATTCACCGCACCAGGGGGAGGTTGAGAAGCTGCAACTGGTGCAGGTGGGTTATAAGAAGGTACAGGGCGAGGTTGCTGCGGAACTGTATTCATAATCTTAGCCAGTTCGTTTTTAACCTCATCACTTCTGCGATTTAAAGTGCCGGACGAACCTATAATAGATGCGTCCAGCTGTTTTAATTCACCATAAGTGCTACCAATCAAACCAATTAATAACTCTTTATGATCTTGATCCATTAGTTGCTGGCGTCAAGTTCTTTAAGCAGACTATTGATCTCGTCATCGTTAGTAGTATTGGTAGTAGTTGTAATAACTGCAGCTTGCTTAGGTGCATATACCGGAGATGGTTTAGTAGCATCTGGGGTAATAACATCAACCTCATCCTTCACAATATTGCAATAAAAATGCTCATTAAGCATTGCTTTAAGTTCATCATACGACTTAATCGTGAATACTTTTGTAAGATCGTAAACACTTTCATAGGTCTTCTTACCTTTTGCATCATCCATATCAGCAATAGTAGCAGGCATAGAGAACTTAGATGAAACGTAACTTGGATAATCACCTTGCTTTTCAACTTTAATCTTTAAGTTAACACCTTGAGGTCCTAGATCAAAAATACGTGCACCGAGCTCGTCAGCATCTTCACCTTCGATTGCATCGAGAATAATCTTTTGAAGTTGCTTACCATAACGAAGAAGTTTTACTTGACCATTATTTTCAGCATTAACTGGGTCGTTAATAACTAAAACATTAACGAGCCACTTTTCGCTACGACCGATAGTCTTAATCTTTTCCTTTTCAGCATCAGTACCAGAACGAAGAACACGAAAACGTTCTTCAGAGATTGGATCACGTTCGCCGAACGTTTGAGGACTAGTAGCAGCTACATACTTACCAGTAGCGTAGCTATTCCAACCATGGGTATAAAAATGAAAGAAGGTATTCTTTGGATCTTTAGCAGGTAGAAGACGTACGGTATAGGTATTACCTACTTCGGTCCTAAGAATATTACTAAGACCGCTATCATTATTGCTTTGAGCGAGAGCACTCTTGATACTCTGGAATATATTGTTATTAATCATAGTCATAAATTTATATTATAGGTGTTCCGGTTAAGAAGTCAACTTATTGTACATTAAAATGCAAAGTTTTTTAGCTTTCGGACTGCTATAGTACTTTGTCCGATAAAAATTGATATTGTTAAAAGTATCGCCAAATACGTAGCTCTTAATTTCTGTGTCATATTGTTGTAATATTTTATCAAACTCAGGAAAGGTAAACAAGGCATAAAGATTAACTTGTCTATTTTTTAAATGCATTAAAAAACTATGCCATTGACTATCTGCTGGTTTAAAAGTAGTGTAGCTTGATACTGGAATATTAACTGACTTGCAAAAGTCTCTAATAAAAATAAAACTATCCTTAATTTTAATTAAAGTCTGTGAGTTATCGGGGTTGTTAACCAAAAATTCATTCTGGTATATAGTATAGGCTTTAATAGCTCTTTGGCTATTATAAAATTCCAAACCAACTGCATCTTCTTTATAAACGAAAAATGGAGCTTCAAAAAAATCTTTAATATTAACGTTTGGAAACTTATTAAAAAAGGTAGACAACCGTGTTATGTAAATATAATCTTCTCTTTCTTCAAAACCGTCAAAGTCTTTACGGTATCTAAATGGTTTGTTATTAAGTTTGCGAGTCGTTTCTAAATAACAATTATAAATGTATTTTTCTCTTTCAGTCACTTATATATTGTATCAATGTTCCTAAAAAATCTTACCTTTATTTATAATTTTTGTAATATATTTGCTTTTAGTAATGGTAGGTTCAAAGATAATAAACTTTCTCAACGCCTCAAAATCGCTACTTTCTGCAATACTAATCTTATAAATGGTTCTTAACTTTTCTTCTTGAAGTAATTTGGTGAAAATTGTAGCAAAATTAATCTTCTTACCATAATAAAGAAAACAAAAGGTACAAAAGCTATAAAAAGCATGAGTTAGTTCTTCGTCTTCAATACTACCGTAAGGAGATTTTGATATACTTCTTTCATGCAACATAACTAATTAAAGATTATTTAATTAGCTTTTTTTTATATCAACTAATTACTAAATGTGTTGAGAGATTTTGCAATACTACCTTGTTCGCCTTGATTCATTAATGATTCATCTTCAGTTACTGTCAAAGTATTATAGTCTAGCTTCATAATAGTGGTACCATGATTAGCTCCAAAACGATTTTTCATCATTCCGAGCTTAACACAACCTAACTCCCTATCTTCTTCATCTTGAAAGATACTAATAATGACATCTGCAGTGGCTGCCAAGCCAATACTCTCACCAATCGTCTCAATACCTGGATTTTTTACATCGTACCCCTGTCTATTTAACTGGGTAGCTGTAATGATAGGGCAATTAAACACATACGACAACGCTCTTACCTGCTCGGTGGCAAATTTAATACGTTCATAGCTATTACTACCTTCAGGACTCTTTAAAAGGTTGATATAATCAAGCACAATTGCATCGACTTTAATATTCTTATTAAGAATCGTCTTAATATAGCCTTGAAGCTGGTGCGGAGTTATAGTACTAGGGGGAAACTCTTTGATAATAATTTTACAATCGGGGTTCGCCTTGCTAATCTCTTCTATCTGCTGTTTTAACGTAGAACTCTCTTCTTTTAATGAACGTAAAGGTATTTTAGTGATATTAGATGATAGCCTCTTAGCGTAAATCAGCTCACTCATCTCAAGAGTTATAACTAATACAGTATTACCTTGGCTTGCAATGTTAGAAGCAATATTACCTAAGAAAATACTCTTACCAACGTTAGTTTCACCAGCAAAAACATAGATTGCCCGGCCGTTTCTTAGGAAACCTCCACCTAATTTATCATCTAACCACTTCCATCTTGAATGAATCACAGGTTGATCAGCATTTAAATCATCAATTACCACCTTTATATCTTTAAAAAGGTCTAATCCAATGTCTCTTTTAAGGTCAATATTGCAACTCTTTTCAAATTTATCAAGAATAAAGCTAGTATCTACTTTACCGCTACTAACATCTTCAGCTACCTCAAGCATTGTATTGTAAATAGCTCTTTCCTTGATGTATCTCTCAGTACTCTGCATCAATTCATCATCATTTAAGTTTTTATCGATGTTTGAAAAGTTTCTCAATACGGTTTTAAAGGCTTCTCTAGTCTCATCCGAGTTAATATACGTTTTTAGCTCAGTAATCGTAGGAACTGTATTGTGCTTTATATAAAAACCTTTAATTACATCAAATATCTTCTTAATATTCTTATCCTTAAAGAAATTTGCATTAATATGATCAATAACTGTAGTTAAATACCTCTCATCAGTAAGAGATTTATACACAATCACGTTCTCATACTCATCTAAATTGAGTTTTAGCTCATTTTTTTCCATAACGCATTATAGATTCGTTCCGTTACACAGTCAACTTCTTACCAACAAATTTATTATATTTGTTTAAGAAGTACTTCTGACCGTTTAACCAATCTTCTGACATTTCTCTTAGCCCTGGCGAATTATGGATGATAGGAATGTCACCAACCCCGACAGGGATTCTATCAAGACTGCAATCAAGAGAAAAGCAAAGATCATAAAAATGGAATTTAGAAGGGATTTTTTCATCAAAATTATTTTTTTCAGGTAAGGTTGTTAAATTAACAATCATAAACACGCCATCAACCATGATAACTTTATCTGGAACTGGTCCAAAAGAGGTGTATGAGTAGAAATTCTCATCATTACCATGACCCACACAGCCTCTTAAGCTATCTCTTTCACCCATTAAGTGCCATAAAACTGGTTCTTTAACAGATACACTTTTAGTACCAGCAAGACCTGTTAAAGTAAACTTGTTTGCATACTTTCTAATACGGTGTTCGAAGTCATTACAGTTAATATATACATCATCATGCACAAAAACAGCAATTTTTATATCTTGCTTTCTACAATCCTTAATACCTTTATTGTATATTGATGTAATTGACTGTGAATTATTTCCATAAAATAAAACATTATCAGGATCAATACATGCAGCTACAAGAGAACGATATAATAAAGTTTCATTTAGTTTTTCTTTTTGTGAGGCAACTATAATTTTATAAGTCATTTAAATTGTTATTAACTAAGTTTATGATTGGTGATTGAAAAATATAATCTGCAGTTCCGAACTCATTTATTTCCATTTTAAAATCTTTAAAAATCTTTTTATAAAAATTAACCCCGTCGCTACCTTCTTCTGAATTGACGTAATAACTTTTACCGGTATTTTTAAATTCATTTAACATATCAAACGTTAATGCTTTTGCAACCCCCATTTTTCTAAAAGCTTTACCAGTTACAATATAATAAGTCTTAATAATATCTGGTGCTTTAGTATCAACTGTAAAGGCATGCAACCCTGTAATAACTGAACCGGTTGTACTAACTTGAATAGGAAATTTATCCCACCAACCTCTAGACTCCCATAGGTAACCAAACGTATTAAGTATAAACGAATCTGTATTTTTATACACAAACTCCATTAACTTCATTTTTTCTTCAGATGTTTTTGGGTAATAATATTGAATACTCATAGTTCTAAAAATGGTGATTTAGATTTAAAATCTCCGACTGGTTTACATCCTTTTTTATTAAATCTGTAAATAACTCCTTCTTTAATTTCATTATAATCTACTCCTTTAGTAGATGAGAAGCTATTTTTATCAAAAAATAACGTACTACCTTGTCTTGCAATAAACATATCTAACGTATTTGTATTGACTATCCAAAGCCCAAATGTACCTTTAAGTAATTCTAATACGTAACTAATTAATAAAACTTCATTCTCAATTGTATTAGCTTTTTCAAAAGTGTTTTCAAAATGTTTTAATAATGCTGGTATAATGCTACTATCTACTACATTTTCATGATCGGGTAAGTATTCTTTTTTAAGCTGCTCAAAGTTAGTTAATACTCCATTATGAGCTACAACCCAATTATTATTTATAAATGGATGTGAATTATGCTCTTTCCATATTCTAGCTGATGAAGTAGGCGCTTGATTATGTCCAAGATATATAAAACCATCCTCTACAGGTAGTTTAATCTTATTCCAATTAAAAACACCTTCTATTTTTTGAATATCATAGTCTTCACCATTATGGTATAATAATCCAGAAGCAAAATTACCTCTTTGTTTATTTGCTTGATCTAGAATCTCAAATTTACTAGTATTAAATGATCCAAATATTCCACACATCTTATCACTATTATATGTTACAACAACCTAAATTCAATAAATAATATGGTATGAACAACCTTTTTAGTTGCAGTTGGGTAAAAAATACTAACGTTTTAGTTGAAAAACATATTGCTCTTAATGAAGCAAAAACAATAGCAGCTAATATAGCTGGCCCGTCAATTAAATTAGCTACTAAATTAAAGAAACAAGGTATAATAGGTGGTACACCATATAGAGATGTATGGCTATCGTTAGTTTCTACTTTCTTAAAAAATGACCCTGAAATTTCTAAGTATATCCCACCATCTGTAAAGAATAAATTAGGTTTAGGAGTTATGCCGTTAATGAGTGCAACAAAAGTATCTACGATAGTTAATAAACTTTTATCAGGTGAATCGTTAGTAGATAAAGATAATCCAAATCCAGCTGATGCAGGTATTGAAGTACCGTTAGCAGAGCCAATGGCATTGTATAAGACAATGATGAAGCGACTAGAAGAGTATGGTAGTGCAAAAGTAACTGACCCGGTTACTGGTAGAGAAATGACTAACCTTGAAAAGTTCTTACTCCAATTAAAAAAGGTAACCGATATGCAGGATGATAAGCCTAGTGACGAGTCAGGTGACGAAGCTGAAGGTATTGAAGATACAATTCCAGAACCAGAAGATAAACCGAAAGATGATGATTTAGGTGGGATTCGAGGTGCAGTGAAAGGTATTGAAAAAGGGGAATCTTTTGAGTTCCAAGAAGGTGAGGACGACTACGATACATTAACTAAAAACTTAGATATGGACACCTCACTTGAATTTGTTCAACCTGTAGATAAACAATCAGATCTTTATAAAGTTGAAATCGGCGATTATGAATTTATGGTTGTACTTCGTGGTACAAAAGGTAAAGATATAATGGTATCAAACTTGACACCGGATAGTATTGAAGCTTTAAACGTATTTGATACTGGTAAGAAAGATCGTTTTGAAGCACCATCTGTTAAGATGTTTAAGACACCTAAAGGGGGTACCTTTGCAGATGTTGTCGGTTATTACGGTGAACGCCCTGATTTACCTGAAGATTATCCTACGGGTGAAGGTGAGTTAAAAGGCGAACATCCATTAATGAAAGGGGGAACTGCTCAATCGAGACCTAAGATGGTGTATATGACCAAATCTAGCCCAGCAATGAATGATGAGCCGCATTGGAATAAAATTACTAAAACCCTTAAAGATATTGAAGATGAAGCTTTCTTCTCTGATGAAGGACCTTCTCGTTCAGAAGGTATGTATCAAAAGCCAATGGGTCCAGCTACATGGAAACCGGAACATGCTAAATCTAAATTATCGGTTAGAAGAGCTGGTGAACCTGAAACAGAACCAGGTGAAGAAGCTTGGTCACCAATGAGTAAATCTGTTTTACCAGCCAAAAAGAATTGGAGAGATTTTGAATTATCAGGATCTAAAAAACAAGAACCTTCATCTTTTGATAAAGATGATCCACTATCAGACGAACCAGAAAAATTCGATCCTAGAATCGCAGAATTTGGTGATGACTTTAACCCTAAAATGAAATACTCAATTGACCTAGAAGATGAAGAAGGATATCCAGAAGATGAAGAATCTAATGCCTTATCTAAACGTATCGATAAATCTCGTTTAACGGATACCCCGGTTGCAAAAGGCGGCCATACGACAAATTCCCCAGACGATGGATGTGAAATGACTATCGATGATGAAGGTGGTATGCGTGTTAAGAATCCAAATGTAGATATGGTTCAACGCGTTGCGCAATCAAGACATGAACTCAATAAACGGATGGAAGAAGAACGTAGAAAAAAACTTCAGAGCAAATTTGCTACTGAACAAAAATACCGTTTAGGGTATTAATTTACAACCTTTTTGGTCGTAAAGCTTTTCAAGTTTTTCCTGTTGAATATACATGATTGGGTCTTTATAACCAGCTTCAATAAATCCACGCAATCTAAGACTGCTTGACGGGGTATCTGCATCAGCTAAACCATCCTCTCTATTAGAATAACAAGTCCAAGTATCTTTGAAGTTTACCTTAAGTCTAATACCTTCCTCGATAATCTCCTTCTTAGACATTACCAATAGTGGCGCTTGGATCTTTACTTTGCTCTTACGGTTTAACATTAGTAGGTTATTAACTGAATCTAAGAATTCATTACTACCATCCCAATAACCAGCCAATGAGTCTGCTTGAGCTGCTCCATACCAAACAGTATCACATTCTAACGTTTCAGCATAAGCTGATGCGATTGATAAAAACATTAAGTTACGAAACGGTACATAAGATACTGGTTGTGCATCGCCAGCCATTTCTTTTATATTTGGATTAGCAATATTATGATTAGTTAATGACGATTTATTAGCAATATCTTTAATATAAGATACATCTAATACTTTATTATTAATGGTAATGTATGGATGACTATCAGTGAGAGATTGTATTTGTTTATTAACGCATTCAAGCTCTCTTTTATGACGCTGACCATAATAAAAAGAAACTGTATAAATCTCTGTATAACCTTTATTAGCTGCCATATGTAGCAGTATGGACGAATCCATACCACCACTTAGAGTTAAAACTATTTTAGACATTCTTTATATTATTCTGTTTCCCCGTCTTCAACTTCTAGTGGTACATCAGTATTAAGCTGCGAACCATATGCCCAAGCAATCTTCATTTTCTCTTCCATACCTGGAATAATTGTTTTCATCCAAAGCTGTTCGTCTCTTCCCCATTTAGAAAAATATCCGAGTTTTTCACCGCTTGGTAATGAATAAGTAGGCCCTGCCTGATTAATAACTCCTAGACCAACAGCAATTTCAGTAAGACCGTAAAATCTATCCAGACCAGTTGAGAATGAAAGGAACATTTCACCTTCGAGATACTGTTTAATAAATCTATTTTTTATCGTTAACGCTCTAATAATAACTCCGGAATAATTCTTTTGAGCAACTGCAAGTTTAGCTTGATCATTTTTACCTTCATCTTTAACTGGTTTTCTAGCAAGCTGAATAGTTAGAGATGGTAGATAAACTACTGAACGACCACCTGGCATGTTCTTTTCTAATGACGGATACATTGCCATAGGGTCATCGTAAACGTGATTAGTCATTACAATGGTCGTTTGAGTAACTGCACCGAGATTAGTACAAGTCTGCATCAACGTTTTCATTGCACGAGCTTTCGTACCAGTGTCTTGACTAGTACTTTCTTTATCCATTCTCTTAATATCCATTTCACTTTGCAAATTACCAAGCGAATCGATAGCAATAAAAAATTTACCTTCTAATTTTGCTTCTTTTACTGAAGTCAAAAACTTATAGATTGCATTTCTAGTTTGTTCAATACTTACACAAGGTACATATTTAACTTTACTAATATCTAAACCAAGACGAGCAGCTGATTCGGGCTCAATTGCATTTTCAGTATCAAAAATAACTACCGTCATGCCAGCTTTTTGAGCATTTGCTGCAGCTTGAATTATAAAGTATGTTTTACCGGTCATACTCGGTCCAGCAAAAACAGTGACTCTGCCTTTAGGGATACCCCCGAAGACAGAGCCGCTTATAATTGCATTTAAAACGTAACTACCTGTATCAACCCAACCTTTAACGGTGCTAAGAGTACTATCGTTAAGAAAAGTAGCAAATGGGTTAATATCATCAATTGTATTGAGAGTTTTTAGAATGTCTTTATCCATACCTTAGTATAGACCATTACTAAAAAAAATCAATTAACTACTTGAACATCCATTACCTTTTTACTGTTAATTAACGTTTCAGTGATCTTCTTAGAAAGAGCGTTGTTCTTATCCATGTTTTCAATCATAAAATCTCTCCATGAAAGAAATACTCTACGAATCTTTTCAAGCTCTTTATCAGCTACTCTACCCTCACCACGATCGGTACCATCAATAATCTTAGTCATTACGGTTCTTGCACCGGTAATACCATCGGTTTGACCCTTACGAAATTCTGCAGTTGTCATATAAACTATTTACGTAACCGTTTTTTATATTCAACCATAAAAAAAGCCCCTCCTGGGGCTTTTGTTTTTAAACTGATTCGATATAATTTCTTACAGCAGTTGTTAAACTTTCATTATTCCACTGCGGGTTATCGTAGTTATTATCACTTAAAGCATCTAGCTTTACTAAGCCAACCTCACCAATAAAAACATGAACAGTTTTATCAGTAGGGCTATCGACGATCTTTTCAATTATAATCTCATTAACTGTTTTTGTAATTGCCGGACGAACAACTAGCTCTTTACTTTGTGATAAGGGTACGATAAAACTCATACTATTATTTATGTTTTATAGATATTATTCGTCAAATAATTTAATAACTTCTGGTTCAGAGGTAGCAGCCTTTGGTGGCACGTTAGCCGCTTCAATGATTCTATCATATTGGCTAGTGATCTTACCATCTACTGCGAAACCAGTACCGATAGCAATATTAGCCTTATTAAACGTGTAGCTAAAGTTTCTATATGTCTTATCATCATTAAAAATAAATTCACCTAAGAATAGCGGAATAAGCTGTACTTGAAACTGCCCATTTTGAGGTTGTACTAAGATCATAACTGGGTTCTGAATAGTGAGTTCAGTGTTAGTTTCTGACCCAAGTACTCCGAGAATGTTTCTACCTGTATTATCAATAATTGTTACGTATTTTTTGTCCATAAAGTATTTTATAATTAATTATATGACAATCAAGATAGTAGATCAAAAAGATTAGTTTGAACTAGACTACCAGGCTTTTGAGCTGACCATTTAACATTCTCATAGAAGCGGTTAATAACAGAAAAGATATGATTCTCAAACATTGCATCATAATCTGCTTCAAACTCTTTATTAAACTCTTCCGGATAATAATATTTATAAGCAATAGCATCTACATGGTAACCGTTAGACTTTACATAAAAGTATCTAACTTTATCTCCTGAACCGATCTTTTCATACTTTGTTGCAATATTAAACCTATCTAGTAACAGATTATGTATATAGGCTGCTTTAACATGAGCTGGCATACCTTTAGCTAATTTAAAACCGTCGCACTGCGATGAATACTTCTCGTATTGACTAATACCGGATACAAATGTAATATCTTCTACCGGTAACTTCTTAAAGATTTCATAAGTTTCATTCAATACTAAACTGGTCTCATTTATATTACGAGTTAACATCATCGTTTCGATAATCTTTTTAACGTAAGGTTTAATTGCACTTGGCATTGTACTTCTAACTACTTCAACCCCGGTATATTTAAACTTATTACAAGCAATACCTTCATCATCTAAAATATGAAGTACGTAACGTTTCTTCTGTAAAAAAATACCTACATCAGCGATAGCCTCACGTTTAAAAAGGAATCTACAATCCTTAGAATTAAACTCTTTTATACCCCATACCTTAATATGTTTATTAAGATAGTCTTGAATCTCATCAACAATAGCGTAGGCCTCTTTAGTAACCTTACTGCCTTGACTAAACTTTATAGTGCCGTCTATAAAAAGCGGTTTAATGGATACATAACTTGAATCCGTATCATTATAGATAATGCATTTATTGAGAGTCTCGTCATCAATGGTACTAATTTTGCTTCTAATATACTGCTTAAGCAATTCATTAGAGTATTTAATGACCGATTGTCCGGTAAGGGTGATTGAAGAAGCGATATCATCGTCGCCAAAAGGAGCATTTTTATTTCCGAAGTATCCATAAATTGAATTAATAAAGACTTTAATGCACAGCTGCTTTGCATCGAGCTGATCGATTTGTAGTTTAATTTGTTTACCTTGAGAGCTAGTTTTATCACACTCAGAGTAATCCTTTTTCAGTTTCTTTAGTAACTTTCTAACATCTTGACGTTTATCGTAGTAATAGTCAAGAATTTCTGGTATTACCCCTTTCTTCTTTTGAGTAAAGAGTACATTTGCTTTACTAATAGCAATTGACTCTTTCTCTTTAAAGAGTTCAAACTTTTCTTTAGTTAAACTAAACACTTTACCACTAGTATGACGTATAGACAATACACCATCAGTATCACTTTCAATAACACCTACTTTAGTCTCCATAGACATATTCAAACTAATCATCACATTTGGGTATAGTGAGTTAGCATCGAATGAAATAATGTTTTGTTGAAAGCCACTTAATGGTTCACCTACATACGCCCCGGGGTTTTTACTACCATCATCTTCTCCTCTAATAAAAGAAGGTATCTTTTGATGCCGATAACGAGCCTTAACTGCAGTTGCACCATTAATAACGGAAAGTGATCCCATTGCAGCTTCAAACGTAGTTAGACCGACATATGCTAACATACGAATTAGTTCAGTATACTTTAGTTTCTCTTCTAACTTAGTAAGAAGTCGAACGTCTTGAATGTTGTAATCAATAAACGTCTTCCAATCACTATCAGCTAACGTTGCAAGATTCATTGCACCGAAACTTACCTTACCTTCACCTAATTCAACCTCAGCAATTGAGGATAGTTTATAGCTTTCACGTAGACCTTGACAGAATCTCTTATAAACATCAAGATAGTCAATCAAAGATACACCTTCAATATACCAACGTACTTGCTGTTGACCGAATTTACCTTTTACATCGCGGCTATAAACATTACCTGAAGGTGAAAGACGTTTAGTAAACTCTTCACCAAGTATTTTATTACAACGATTGATAATATAAGGTATATCGAAGAACTCTGAGTTCCAGCCAGTTAAGATATCTGGGTAATCACTCTCAAAGTACTCAATAAACTTAATAAAGATCTCTTTCTCAGTAGAACATTTAGTATAAATGACATCAGCATCAGTAGCTGTATAGTCTTTTACCCCCCAAGTTAGATACTTGTTAGTTAACGAGTCGTAAACCGTAATAACGTTAACTGGAGCCTCAGCTTTATTAGCGTGGGGAAAGTCATCTGGAGCATATACCTCAATGTCTAAGAACATTGACTTAATTGGATGTTGACTAAACTCAGGAGTCTCATTATCCTTCCAGAACATATCAACAAGAAACTGTTGAGTAGCTGGTAAATTTTCAAATACGCGCTTAATATTTGAGTCTTTTATAAACTTGAAACGCTCATACTGCGACCTGAATATCTTTTTAGATAGTTTAGTACCGTAAATTGATTGAGCATCGCCGTTATTGCTCTCTACATACAGATACGGGTCGTGGGAAGCCTCGACCTTAATACGTTTGCCATCTTTGTCCCAGGTAAAAAGAGTAACGCTTCTATCTTTACCGTTATAGTATATATTTCGATAGCTCATGAATTATTATATTAATTCTGTTCCATTATAATAAATATTAATGAAAAACAATGGCCGGCCCTAAATCTATTTTTGATTTGTTAAGAGAAACTAACAGAAAAAGTTCTGTGGTAAGATTTAAAGGAGGTGGTTTTGGTGGCTCACCACCAGGTCCAGAAATAACACCTACAATAACACCTACTAATACAGTTACTCCATCAGTAACACCTACTAATAC
>Ga0181348_1000161_pt1 | contig 26244 bp, 34 predicted proteins | sample Su13VDMM110DN_FD_130092 | JGI IMG/M metagenome (GOLD analysis project Ga0181348, IMG submission 130092) | Freshwater viral communities from Lake Michigan, USA - Su13.VD.MM110.D.N | ecosystem: Environmental > Aquatic > Freshwater > Lake | place: USA: Michigan | collected 2013-07-16
ATGAGTGCGGCTTGGACTAAGAAGGCTGGCAAGAATGCTAAGGGCGGTCTTAACGAGAAGGGGCGTAAGTCTTACGAGGCTGAGAATCCCGGATCTAACCTAAAGGCTCCAGTTAAGTCAGGAGACAATCCTAGAAGGGCTAGTTTCCTAGCTCGTATGGGCAATATGCCGGGGCCAGAGAAGAAGCCTAACGGTGAACCTACGCGCCTACTGCTATCCTTGAAGGCATGGGGTGCTAGCAGCAAGGCAGATGCTAAGAAGAAAGCAGCAGCTATTTCCGCTAGAAATAAGAAAAAGTAATACTAAATCTAGGCCCCGGAATAATGACTGAGTTAACTATATACATACCTACTTATAATCGTTTAAATAAATTAACAAATTGTTTAAGTGCAATTAAACATGATATTGCTGGTTATGAAGATAAGGTAATAGTTTATGTTTCCAATAATGCAAGTAATGACGGAACTAAAGAATATTTAGATAATTTAGATTGGATTAAAGTTCGTCATAACGATACTAATTTAGGGTTTAGTGGCAATGTAATACATGGGTATAACTTGCCATTTGAGTCTAAATTTGTATGGATTATTGGCGATGACGATTATTTAATAGCTGGCTCAATAAGTGAGCTACTTGAATTAACTAAATGTGATGTAGATTATATTTTTTGCAACACTACTGCATTTGTAAATGAAAGTGAGTTAGAAGTATGGGGAAGTTATCCTAATATTCCCAAAGGAATTATTAAGGGTAAATGCAAAGATGTTGTAAATACTACTTTTGATAATTTAATAGATTTTCAAATAGCAGATACGTTGCTTGGCGAATTGATGGTCAATTGCTTTAGACAATCTGCGGTTAGATGGTCAGAAGACTTAAACCATCCAGATGAATTTGAGCGTAGTGGAAGGCAAATGCAGCCTCATAATTTGCCATTTATTGAGTGTTTTACTAAAGAAACTAAAGCACTTTATGTACCGACACCAAGAACTTTTAATTTTTGGGGTTCGGCTGAGTGGTTAGACAATTATGATTATGTGTATCCAATAATAATGTTGTGGTTAATTAAAAAATACAAAAAGTTTGTTAGCAAAGAAAAGTATGATGAATTGTTAAAAAGCTATTTTGTAATCATGCAAAAAAGTTTAGAAAGACAATTTTGCGGGATTAGTAAGGCACAGCCATTTCCAGAACATATTAAATTGATAATCTTAAATGAATTTGAAAATGCCCAAAATTCTTAACCTAGGATGCGGCAAAGATTGGAGAGAGGATTGTCTAAACTCAGACATACAGGCAAGGGTAAAGCCTGATTGGGTATGCGACATATCTAAAGTTCAATGGGGTGAAGTAATAGAAACCCGATTTGGACAGATCAAGATTGAGCCGGGTATGTTTGAAAAAATCGTCGCAAATGACGTTTTAGAGCATATCCCAGACTTAGTTAGCGCAATGAAGAATTGCTTGGACTTGCTGGCTAAGGGCGGTAAGTTTGTAATCTCTGTGCCTTATGAGCTAAGTCTAGGTGCTTGGCAAGATCCTACTCACGTAAGAGCATTCAATGAGAATAGCTGGCTGTACTATACCGAGTGGTGCTGGTATCTAGGTTGGGACTCTGGCTTTAAGCTAGAAGAACTCCAGTTTAAGCTGTCTGAATTAGGTTTAGAAATGTCTAAGACAGCCGCTTCTGATGAGGAAATTCTAAGAACTCCAAGAGCAGTCGATTCTATGAAGGTTACATTGTGCAAGCAATAGTCATCTGTACGGTAAACAATCCCGGCGTAACGATATTGCTGGAAAGCATCAGAGTCTATGCTCCTGCTATGCCGGTATATTTATCTGGGAATAGCATACAACTCTGGCACAAGGCTAAGAACATCTTGCCTAACTTGGTCTGGAGACCGAATCAGGCTGATAACTTTGGCGATGCTTACAATACGGCAGCAGACTACGCCTTTGAGCATGGGCGGTTTAAGTCAGTAATCCTCAGTAATGATGATGTAGTCCTGAACCCGAACACCATTAAGCTGCTTGCCCAAGACACGGAAATTCTGGAAGCTAACGACGTAAATTACGGAATCATCGGTGCAAGATCGGACTATGTATTGCATGACCAGAACATTAGATTCCCTGTAGAGGAAGACAGACGAGCCGGGCTAACGTGGGAGAGCGAGCAGTTCATAAAGCCTACAGGAGTTATAGCACCAATATTTGCTACTATTAGCAAGAAGGCATGGGATGTGGCTAAGTTCCCTAGCACGAATTGGTATTCCGATAATATAATATGCCATGACCTGCAAAGCGCAGGGTTTGAGCATTTCGTATCAAGGGCTTATGTGCATCACGCAGGAAGCCAGACAGTAGGCTATGACTACGATAAATGCCATGAGGAACCACGAGAGTGGATAAAGGCTAACAGGCCGGACGTATACGAGGCGATATATGGCTAACGCAATTGATGATTTTTTAAAATCTATAGCAAACACCATAGTAGGCGGTGGTGTTCAGGCTTATGGCGCTATTGCTGACCGCAGCCAGATGCCATCGAATAAACGTATATATTTGGAAACATTTGCAGATAAGCAGATGAGTCCTATTACTGAGAAGAATTTTACTCAAGCAGAACTAAATACAATTGGCGAGTTAATCAAGGCAAAGCAACTGGCTAACCCTAATGCGCCTACGGGATACATCCAATATAAGGACTATGCTAACTTTGTTTCCCCATCGCAAAACTCTATTGCGGCTGGAGTGGGAGCAGGATCAGTTAATCCTTACGAGAATATTAGAACTACGTTAGGTCAGTTTAATTACGCTATAGACCCAAAGACAGGCAATGTTGTCATTAAAGATAGTTATGATTTCAATCCAATACAAGGTAAGGTTCAAAGGCTAATGTCTACAGGTGACTACATTCCTAATGCTCAGACTGCTTATGGACTTGCAAGGGTATATGGCGAGTCAATGATGCCAGAAGGTAAAGGTAGACAGGTACAAGTTCAGATACCCGGCCTATTATCAGAGGCAGACGTAGAGACATCAAAGAAGTTAGTAAAGAAACCAAAGAAGTAAGCATGACATCCAAAGGATAATGCAATTATGGAAACAGAACTCAGTAAAGTAGAGGAAGATGCACGAATAGCTAACCTTACTAACATGGGTAAGGGAAGACCTAAGGGTACAGTTAACAAGGCTACTGGCATCGTAAGAGAGGCTATAGCTAACCTACTAGAGCGCAATGCTCCTAACATGGACAGATGGCTTAATGAGGTGGCTGATAAAGATCCTCATAAGGCATTGGACATTATTCAGAAGCTATCTGAGTACCATATTCCTAAGTTGGCTAGGACTGAGGTCACAGGTCTTGATGGCGCTCCTCAGCAGCACGTAGTTACATGGCAGAAGTAATCGAGATTGCTTATAAGCCAAGGGATCAGCAGCTAAAGATCCATGAGGCAGTAGATAACCACAGGTTTACGGTGGTAGTGGCTCATCGTCGTATGGGCAAGACTGTAAGCGCTATCAACCATCTGATAAAGGCCGCCATTGAGTGCAAGAAACCTAACCCTAGATTTGCTTACATTGCTCCTACTTACGCTCAGTCTAAGCGTGTTGCATGGGATTACTTACTTGAGTTTACTCGTCCATTGGGTGCTACGGCTAATATTTCTGAGCTTCGCGTGGACTTTTGGGGGCGTAGAATTAGTCTTTACGGTTCTGATAACGCCGATTCGCTCAGGGGCCAATATTTTGACGGAGTGGTGCTTGACGAGATTGGGGATCAAAACCCTAAAATCTGGAACGAGGTTATCAGACCATCGTTAGCAGATAGGAACTCAGACGAGGCTCCTACATGGTGTCTGTTCATTGGTACACCTAAGGGTAAGAACCACTTTGCTGACTTCAGGGATAGGGCTAAGGAAGCGGAAGGATGGGCGTTACTTGAGTTCAAAGCCAGCGACACCGGCATCCTTAGTGACAAGGAACTCTGGGGCGCTCGTAAGGAAATGGGCGAAGACAAGTACGCTCAGGAGTTTGAGTGTTCCTTTAACGCAGCGGTTGAGGGTAGTTATTATGGTCAGATTGTTAACGATCTCGAAGCCAAGTCTAGGATCACGACTATTGACCGGGATGACCTTTGCAAGTCTTTTGTTGCTTGGGATCTTGGTATGGGCGACTCTACTTGCCTCTGGATCTGCCAGCTGGCTGGGAAGGAAGTTAGGCTTATCGATTGCGTCGAGAACCACGGAGTCGGTCTGGACTGGTATGTATCGTGGCTCAGGGACAATAAGTACGAAGGCTTTGCACAGATACTCCCGCACGATGTGGAGGTAAGGGAGCTAGGCACAGGACGTAGCCGCAAGGAGGTCTTGCAAGAGGCAGGGCTAGAGATAACGGTAGCGCCTCGTCTGTCTATAGCTGACGGTATTCAGGCTGTTAGACGCTTGCTCCCACGTTGCTGGTTTGACCACAAGACCAAGCCGGGGCTTGATGCTATACGCAACTACCGCCGGGAATACAACGAGAAGCAGCAAGTCTTCTACGACAAGCCGTTGCACGATTGGTCTAGTCACTACTCAGATGCCTTCAGATACTTGGCGATTGGGCTTGACGAGAGCGATGATTCGTGGTCTTCCGAGTTGCCTATTAACGCGAAATGGGTTGTATAATAAGCAAAATTCCTGTAAGGGCTTGCTATGAAGATGGATGAAGGCCAGATTAAAGGCATTATTGAATCCGAAATTGACGATTCAATCGGATACATTGAGACAGAGACCATTGAGGAGCGTCGCAGGGCGCTTGATTACTATCTCCGTAATCCATACGGTAACGAGGTAGAAGGTCGCAGCCAGATCGTAACCGGTGAGGTAGCTGAGGCTATCGATGGTGCATTGCCACAACTTATCCGTGTCTTTACGACAACTGAGGATATTGTCTATTTTGAGCCACGTTCACAAGATGACGAGGAGTCTGCTAAACAGGCTACGGACTACTGTAACTGGGTGTTCTACCGTGAGAACGAAGGTCTGTTGCTCCTGCATAACTGGTTCAAGGATGCCCTGCTTCAGAAGGTTGGCATTGTTAAGTCGTACTGGGATGCCAAGGAAGATGTTACCAGAGAGAAATACAAGAACCTGACCGAGGATGAGCTGGCTCTGTTGCTGTCTGACGAGTCGCTTGAGGTTGTCCGTCAGAAGATAGAGATGATCCCGGCTGGCGTAGATATGATGGGTATGCCTATTGAGGTTCCGTCCTACGATGTTACGGTTAAGCGGGTTGATAAGTACGGTTGTGTAAAGATTGAGAATGTTCCTCCGGAGGAGTTCTTAGTTTCCAAAGCAGCAAGGAATATTGAGGACGCTCCTTTTGTAGCTCATCGCAAGCTCATGCAAAGGTCGGAATTAATTGCAATGGGCTACGACAAAGACATCGTAGATGAGCTACCTTCTTATGACGATCTGAGTTTCTCTGCCGAGCGCATTGCTCGCTTTGATAACGGAGAGCAGCCAGATCAAACTCAATCCCTTGATACGTCGATGCAGACGGTTGAGGTATACGAGTGCTATATACGCATTGACGAGAACGGTGATGGTATCGCTGAGTTGCGTAGGATTGTGTACTGCGGAAATGAGATCCTAGAAGATGAAGATTGTGACTACATTCCCTTCCATAGCATCTGCCCTATCCCTATTCCTCATAAATTTTTTGGTCAATCGCTGGCAGATAGGACTATGGACATCCAGCTTATCAAGTCCACTATTACTCGTCAGTCTCTCGATAATCTCTACCTAACGAATAACAATCGGGTTGGCGCTGTAGATGGTCAGGTGAACCTAGATGACCTGCTGAACGCTACTCCCGGCGGCATTGTCCGTCTGAAGAACCCTAACGCTTTGGTTCCGCTTGTTGTTCCGTCTACGTTCGGTCAGGCTATGCCGATGCTAGAGTACATGGACTCGGTACAGGCCAAGCGTACAGGTGTTAATGACGCTCAACAGGGTCTTGATCCAGATATTCTGTCTAACGTAACAGCGGCTGCTGTAGCTGCAATGGTCAAGTCTAGCTCCGGTAAGCTGGAGTTGATTGCCCGTATCTTTGCTGAAACTGGCGTTAAGAGCTTGTTTAAGGGCATTCTGTATCTGTTGGGCAAGTATCAAGATAAGCCAAAGATTGTCCGTATGCGTGGCAAGTACGTACAGTTTGACCCTCGTTCATGGGCTAATGAGTACGATGTATCCGTTAACGTTGGTCTAGGTTCAGGTGACCGGGATCAGAAGCTGACGATGCTACAGATGGTGCTTGCCAAGCAGGAGCAGATCATCCAGCAGTATGGCCCGTCTAATCCCCTTGTTACTGTTGGTCAATACCGTAACACGTTAGCAAAGTTCATTGAGGCTGCTGGCTTCAAGGATGCTAATGCGTTCATGAACGAGATTACTCCTGAGATGGATGCCCAGTTGTCGCAGCCACAGCCACCTGCGCCAGATGTACAGGCAGAAGTGGCGCAGTTGTTGGCGCAGGTAGAGCGTGAGAAGACACAGGCTAAGGCGCAGATTGACTCGGCTAAGTTAGATCTGGAACGTCAGACGCTAGAGGCTGAGTTCACTCGCAAGGGCATAGAGATGCAGATGAAGAACCAGAAGGATCAGGCTGACATTCGCATTAAAGAAGCGCAGTTAGCAGTTCAGCAATTGCAAGCGGTATTGGCAATGGACTTGGCAGACGAGGATAGCCGTAACCGTCAGGCTGAGATTGTCCTAAAGGCGATTAAAGAACTAGGCAGTTTAACCGGGGGTTGATATGGATGAAAATTACTACAATCTTCCCGGGCTTCTTAACTCAAACCCTTCTCCGTCATTTTTTCAGGATCTATTAAATAGGCTGCAAATATCTGGCAATGTAGAAAACGAAATATCTCAGGGTATTAATTCAGTTTATGGCGGCGGAAGAATTGGTTATCAATTTCCTATAAATAATGATGCTTTGAGCCTTGGGTTACTTGGCAGTGGATATAAGGTTAGCGGTAATACGCCAGAAGGCAGAGTAAACGAGTCAAAGGTTGGATTAACTGGGCTAGATGCTTTGTATCAGACCGGGCCATCAAGTTATGGTGTCAGATATGAAAGACAGCCGCAAATGGGTAATATGTTGAATGTCTTTTATAACCGAGAGTTCTAATGGATAAGGCACAGTGGGCGCTTAACTTGCTTAATGACGAGACATTCCAAGAGGTGTTTGAAGATCTCAGGGGCAACGAGCTTAACAAAATTATAAACAGCACCTATGGTGAGTTAGAGCTTCGTGAGCAAGCCTATTCACGGATTAGGGTGCTGGAATCAATTGAGACTCATCTAGAAAGCATGGCTGCTCAGAAGATGATTGACGAGAAACGGCTTAAGATTTTGTAACCCGAGTCGGGCGGTTCCCGATATAATTTAGGAAACAACACAATGAGCGATACTCCAAACACGACTCCGGAAGGAAGTGGCGAGTTAACGGTAGAAGGTGCAGCTAACGCTTTCTTGAGCATGATGAATCAGGAAGATGGCTCCGAACAGGAACAACCAAAACCAGTTTCAGAAGCTAACGAAAGCGAAGCCGAATCAGACGAGTCTTACGATGAGTCTGAGGTAGAACAAGAGGATAGCGAAGACGAGCAAGAGGAACCTCAGACATTCCGTGTCAAAGCCGCTGGCGAAGAACGGGAGGTAACCCTTGATGAGCTTATCAAGTCTTATCAACTTGGCACGGATTACACCAAGAAATCGCAAGCCGTAGCTGAAGAACGCAAGGTAGTCGAGGCCGAACGCCATGCAGTTCAAGAAGCAAAGGCATTGCGCGACCAATACGCGCAGCAGTTGGGGATCATCGAGCAGATGTTGAACCAGCCGCAAGAAGCAGAGGATTTGGATTACCTGAAAGAGACTGATCCTATCGGCTATGCTGTTAAGGTCGCTGAGATGTCTCAGAAGGAAAAGCAGTTAGCACAGGTTCGGGCGCAGAGAGAGAATCTCTTTCAGCAGCAAGAATATGACAGGCAGCAACAGATGAAGCAGATGGTATCGGCTGAGTCTGAGAAGCTAGTTGCTGTGTTACCTGAGTTTGCTGATCCGTCTAAGGGCGAAGTAATCCGTAAGGACATTCGCACATACGGTAAGCAGGTAGGATTCTCTGATGATGAGCTGGCTAACGTGTTTGATTCACGAGCCGTTCTGACGTTATACAAGGCGATGCAGTACGACAAGTTACAGTCTGCAAAGCCGGGCATTACTAAGAAGGTTTCAGAGGCTCCCAAGGCTATTAAGCCGGGTGTATCTAAGCCAAGAGATAGTAATACTGAGGAAACAAGGAAACTAAAGGCACGAGCTAAGTCTAGCGGGAGTATTCGTGATGCAGCTAGTGTATTTGAACGATTTTTATAAGGAATTGAATCATGGCAATTTATAATGCTTATGACGCAATCGGTCAGCGTGAAGATTTGACCGACGTAATCTATGACATCTCGCCTACTGAGACTCCATTCATGAGTTCCATTGGCAAGACCAAAGCTACTGCTGTTTTCCACGAGTGGCAGACAGACAGCCTTTCAGCAGCTACTACCAATAACGCTGCGGTTGAGGGTGCTGATGCTTCGGATGCAACTCTGTCACCTACCGTTCGTCTTGGTAACTACACCCAGATTCTGCAAAAGACTATCAAAGTCTCTGGCACTCTGGATGCAGTGAACAAGGCTGGTCGTAAGTCCGAAAAGGCTTACCAGTTGGCTAAGGCTTCACAAGAGCTGAAGCGAGATCTGGAAACCATCCTCCTTGCTAACCAAGGTCGTTCGGCTGGTACAACTAACTCTACTGCTCGTAAGATGGGTTCGTTGCTGTCGTGGATCAAGACTAACTCGTCGGTTCAGACCAACGGTAGCGATCCTACAACTATCGGCACATCGACTCGTACAGACGGTAATACCCGCACCTTTACCGAAGCCCTGCTGAAAGAAGTTGTGGCTGAAGTCTTTGCTTCGGGTGGCGTACCTAAGATTCTGATGGTTGGTGCTACTGGTAAACAGAAAGTATCTAGCTTCACAGGTCTGTCTGCTTATCGTTACAACGTTAACGCTGGTGGTGGTGGCGCTCAAGCAACTATCGTCGGTGCTGCTGACGTTTACCTGTCGGACTTCGGTTCAATGAGTGTTGTTCCTAACCGTTTCATGCGTAGTCGTGATGCTCTGATCCTTGATCCTGAGTACGCTGCTCTGGCCTATCTGCGTCCTTTCCAGACTAACGAGCTTGCAAAAGCTGGTGATGCTGATAAGACTCAGGTTCTGGTTGAAGTTACGCTGGAAGTTAAGAACGAAGCCGCACACGGTATCGTTGCTGACTTGAATATGGCGCTGTAAAGAACTAGCCCCTGACCTTATGGTTGGGGGCTTTTTTATGAGGACTTATGGACTATAGACAACAGGTTGTACATTCGGACGGTGATGGCGGTCTTATCATCGAAACTAAACAGGACGTTACGGACATACTTGATCGTAACAAGCAGATTCTGGAGGCAGACAAGCAAAGAGCTGGAAGTCTTAATGAAATGCACCACATAGCCAGTATTCCTTTTACGGTCATTGATGACTTGAACAAGAAGGGAATAATGAGGGGCTTTACGATAATAGATGACGTTGCTTTTGCGAGTTGGCTTAATAGTTCCGATAATGCACAATGGAAAGTCTATAGGGGGACAGTATGATCGTAGGTGCTTGCGTACCAGCTAGGGACGAGGTTCATACCTCATTTGCTTTTGACTTTGCCAAGATGGTTGGCAGAGATTCAAGACATAGATGCTCTAAAGAGGGCAACGGGCTAAAGCTCTATACGATGGCAGGAACGCTGATATTTGATCAGAGAGAGAAGCTAGTAGATGCTGCTCTTGCTGAAGGATGCGATGCGGTTCTGTTTATTGACTCCGATATGCGGTTTCCGTCTGACACTATTGATATTTTGTTAAGCCGTGATGTGCCGATTGTCGGGGTTAATGCAGTAACAAGACGTAAGCCGACACTACCGACTGCATTGAATCTGCACGTTGAAAAGAATGATGAGGGTAAGATTATTCATCACGCTTGGCATAAAATAGATTCGATTGGTAAGGAAGGCATAGAGCCTGTTACAGCGGTTGGTTTTGGTGTGGTTATGATTCGCAGGGAAGTGTTTGAGAAGGTTCCTAAGCCTTGGTTTGATGTGGGTTGGGGATCTAAGGGCATCATTGGTGAGGACGTACATTTCTGTATCAAGGCGCTAGATGCTGGCATACAGACTTACGTAGACCACAGCCTGTCAAAGCATATCGGTCACATTGGTACGTATGAGTATCGATGGGATGATGTAGAGGAAGGCGCTATAGAGGCGCACAATAAAGGGAAATAGACATGGCATTTACGAGCTACAGTGACCTAAAGACTACGATAGCAAACTACTTAGCTCGTAGTGACCTTACCTCAGTTATCCCTGACTTTATCCGTTTGGCTGAGGAGCGTCTTCGTCGAGACTTGAGAATCCGTCAGATGTTGGTAGTGGCTACGGCTGACACTACGGCTGGCGATTCTACGGTTGGCTTTCCTTCAGACTTCCTAGAGATGCGGGATATTCATCTGAACACAGTTCCTATCGGATCTTTGTCCTATGAGGCTCCTAACGCTTTCTATTCTAATACTAGGTCTAGTGAGGCTGGTCTTCCTAGAACCTACACGGTGCTGGCTTCGGAGCTTCAATTGTCTCCTATTCCTGATTCTGTTTATACGGCTCAAATGCTGTATTACGCAAAGCCTACGCTCCTAAGCGACGCAAACACAAGCAACGTATTCTTGGCTAATTGCCCAGATGCGCTGCTGTATGCGGCTTTAGGTGAGGCTGAACCGTACTTAATGAATGACGCTAGGTTGCAGGTCTGGGCATCGTTGTATGACCGTTCTATAGCGTCTATTTCTGCTGCTGACCAATCTAGTGAGTACAGCGGTCAACCAATGGCAATGTCTTATAACGTGAGGTAAATCATGGCAGAAATGTCGAACTATCTTGAGAATGCTTTAATTAATGTTACGTTGCGTAATACTGCATACACAACTCCGACAACTGTATATCTTGCGCTTTACACAACAGATCCTACAGATGCTGATACTGGTACAGAAGTCACTGGTGGCTCTTATGCTCGTCAGTCTATTACTTTTGGCGCACCAAGTAACGGAGCTAGTACAAACAGTGCTGCGATTGAGTTCCCGCAATGTACAGCATCATGGGGAACCGTGACTCATGTGGGTATCCGTGATGCCTCTACCGCTGGTAACCTGCTGTATCACACACCATTGGATGCTTCTAAGACGATTGACAGCGGCGATATTTTTAAGATTGCTATTAGTAGCTTGAGTGTCACTTTGGCATAAGGGGTAGAAAATGCCTCTGGTCGTCAAAGATAGGATTAAAGAGACCAGTACAACATCCGGTACAGGTACATTAACGTTAGCTGGCGCTTCTGCTGGCTTTCGGTCATTTGCAGATATTGGCGATGGCAACACTACTTATTACGCAGTTGTTGATTCTATTGCTGGCACTTACGAAGTGGGCATTGGGACGTATACGTCTTCAGGTACTACGCTATCCCGTACTACGATCCTCTCAAATAGCTTAGGCACTACGGCTGCAATTAACTTTGCGGCTAACAGCAAGGACGTATTCGTAACGTATCCTGCTTCTAAGGCTGTTTATGGCGATGAATTAGACATGGCTTATGAGCTGCATTTCGCGGCTTCTAACGGTATCTTCCTAAGCAATCAGACAGTTAGTACAACGATGACGTTCCCAAGCGGCTACGAGGGCATTAGTGGCAAGAACACGGCTATTGGTAGTGGGGTAACGGTCACTGTGCCTTCTGGTGCAACGTGGACTATTGTCTAAATGTTTGGGATTAGCACCTTTGCTCAGTCTCCGTTTTCGTCATTAGGTGGATCGACGTTATTCGGTGCTGCAAGTGTAGATGCAACTGCTACTGTTAGTGCTAATGCAACAAGAGTACAATTTGGTAATGCTGCGGTAAGTGGTACAGCAACGGTTACAGCCACAGGGTTAAGAGTTAGATTTGCTGCTGGCTCTATTAACGGAACAGCAACGGTTAGCGCTAACGGTGGTTTTGTTTATCAGGCCGATGCAAGTATTAACGCTCTGGCAACAGTAGCTTGTAGTGCTAGCGGTATATTTGCTGGTGTTGCTTATGTTAATGCTCTGGCAATAATGGGTGCAAATGGCGGCATTATTGGTGAGGAGTGGTCGGATCTAACTCCTGAGGCAAATAACTGGACTGAGCAATCAGCAGGTAGCAACACATGGACGAATGTAGGAACAAGTAGTGACACATGGACAGAGGTTCCTGTCGGGTCAAATACTTGGTCAAATGTAAACGCAGGTTCTGATAATTGGATGAGGCAATAAGATGCCAATGACATTAAGCGGAGATGGGACGATTACAGGACTAGCGGCTGGTGGTCTGCCTAACGCTACGGTTACTGCTGATGATTTAGCGTCTGGTGCAGCTAGAAGTAACTTTGGTGCTGGTGCTGTGTTGCAGGTAGTGCAGACTGTTAAAACAGATTCATTTTCGACTACATCAACTTCATATGTAACCTTTATGACTGTTTCAATTACACCAACATCTGCATCAAGCAAAGTGTTGATAACATTTGGAACTAATGGGGGTACAGCAGGTGATGTGGTTCACGGATATTTAGGCATTTTTAGGGATGCCACTCAAATATTTAAAGCCGATACTGCTGGTAATCGAAGAAGTGCGACAAGTGTTATTAATACAGCGACTCAGCAACAATTTTATTTTGGTGGAACATTTTTAGATAGTCCGGCAACCACTTCAGCAATTTCATACACCATACAAGTTGTAAGTGCTAGCGCTACAGCTATTTATCTTAATCGTTCCGCCAGAGATACTGATTTACTTGCTTACGATGGAAGAACACCATCTTCAATCACAGTCATGGAGATAGCAGGATGAACCACAAAGCTATTCGCGCTCTATACCCTAACGTAGTAACGATTGATGATGGCGCAGGAGCTTTTGATGCACAAGGTAACAAGGTTGAGATTGACTTAGCAGCAGTCAATGCTTGGGTAGATCCTAATGCGTATAAGTATCAACGAGCAGCAGAATATCCATCATTCGCTGACCAGTTTGACTTGCTATATCACGGTGGCTATGACGCATGGAAAGCAGCCATTGATGCAGTAAAAGTTAAGTATCCAAAGGTTTAATATGAGCCTGAAACTAAATTCATCTGGTGGTGGTAGCGTACTTTTACAGGAGCCTAGTACGGCTTCTAATCGCACCTTAACGCTGCCTGATGCAACGACTACAGCAGTCGGAACTGACGCTACTCAAACGCTATCAAATAAGACGTTTTCAGGGGCGCAGACATTTGGTACGGCTTCGTTTGCAGAGCCTAGTGGGTCAGCACCATTGTTTGCAGCTAGAGCATGGGTCAACTTTAACGGAACAAGTACAGTTGCTATTCGTGCTAGTGGTAATGTGTCAAGTATTACGGATAACGGTACGGGTGACTATACGGTGAACTTTACTACGGCACTGCCTGATGCAAATTATTCCGCTGTTGGAAATTGCACAACAAATAGCTCTTTTAGTGTGCAGTTCGTATCCATGTTTAACAGTACCGTCAGTAACGCAAACGTAGCTCCAACCACTTCCGCTTTTAGAGTATCTACAAGAGAAACTACAGGATCTGGTAGAGATGAAGAATACGTTATTGTTTCCGTCTTCCGCTAACCAAGGACAACCAATGAACTCACGCATAATTTACCCAACAGATGACGGCGGTGTCGCAGTCATAGTTCCAGCCGCTGAGTGTGGCTTAACCATTGAAGAAATCGCTGCTAAAGACGTGCCAGCAGGTAAGCCTTACGAGATCGTAAACGTAGCGGATATTCCTTCAGATCGTACATTTAGAGGGGCTTGGTCATGGGCATCGTAATTGACGTAACAAAGGCTAAAGCTATTGGTCACGATATGCGTCGAGCTGCTAGGGCTGAAGAATTCAAGCCTTACGACGAAGCGATAGCCAAGCAGATACCGGGTGCATTAGACGGTGCAGAAGCGGCTCGTCAGGCTATCCGTGACAAGTACGCAGCTATCCAGACGAGTATTAACGCAGCAGCTACACCTGACGAGATCAAAGCAGCATTGGGGATTTAAATGTCAACATTAAAGACGAACAATGTACAAGTAGGGCAGTCTGTAACGGCTACAAATAACTTTACTATTTACCAGCCTTCTTCCCCTGACGGTACTGTTCGTATTGGTGTTGGCAATAGTGGCGCTACGACAGCAGATGTAGCCTCTATATCCTCAAGCGGTAACTTTTCGTTTAACTCTGGTTATGGCTCTGTAGCTACAGCGTATGCTTGTAGGGCTTGGGTTAATTTTAACGGTACTGGAACTGTTGCGATTAGAGCAAGCGGTAACGTATCGTCAATTACTGACAATGGGACTGGTGACTACACAGTGAACTTTACGACTGCGATGCCTGATGCAAATTATTCAGCCTCTGGAGTTGTTGGTGTTTCTCCCGGCGCAACGGCTGGCTTTACGGGTGCATTTGATTCTTCTGCGGTTCCAACAACTTCAGCTTTGCGAGTTTATTCTGTAAGCGCTGCTAACGCATTAACAGATTACACAAGAGTTTTTTATGCGGTCTTCCGCTAAAGGCTAACCATGCAAAAAATTCTATTCGGTGAGTGGTTGCCAGATCAACCCGGCGTAACAGGTGCAGTAACAGACGCAAAGAACTGTTATCCAGTTGCTAACGGATATGCTCCAGTTAAGAGCGAGGCTGATTACTCTGACGCTGCTGGTGCTAACCTAATCATTACCTTTGCCGGTAAGTTTGACAGCGTTAGTACATTGTTCGCAGCTAGCACAACCCAAATTTATAAGTTTGATAGCGCTGATGCTAGCTTGGATGCGCTTACCACTAGCGGATATACGGCTGTTGAGGGTTGGGATGTAACCCAGTTTGGTGCAAAGATGATTCTGGCTAATGGTCAGGATAAGTTGCAAGCGTTTACATTGAATTCATCAACTTACTTTGGTGACTTGGCTGCTGCTGCTCCTACGGCTAAGTTTGTAACCGTTGTACGTGACTTTGTTGTGGCTGCTAGTGATGCGACAGAAACAAGTAAGGTCTACTGGTCAGACATAAATGACGAGACGGATTGGACTTCTGGCTCTGCTTCTCAGTCTGATACACAGGTACTTCCTGACGGTGGCGATATTACAGGTTTGGCTGGTGGTGAGTACGGTCTGATCTTCTTAGAACGTGCTATCTACCGGATGAGTTACACAGGCTCACCATTCTTCTTCCAGTTTGACGCTATTAGCCGGTCTTTGGGCTGTATTTCTAACGGGTCTATTGCTCAGTACGGCAACCTAACGTATTTCCTTGCAGACGATGGTTTCTATGTCTGTGATGGTCAGTCAACGAAGAACATAGGTAGCGAGAAAGTAAACCGCTGGTTCTTTGACAATGCCATTCCCGGTGAAATACTTACAGGGATGAGTGCGACAGTTAATCCTGTTACAAAGTTAATAATATGGAAGTTTAATAATACGTTTGGTAATAAGACTATGCTGATGTACTCGATTGACCTTAGCAAATGGTCATACGCAGATACTACAGCGACATCAATTGCTTATGTATTAACACCTTCAGCTACGTTAGAGCAGCTAGACAACTATAACGCAAGCATTGATGCGCTTGATATTCCTCTTGATTCGCGTGTTTTTGCTGGTGGACAATTGTTATTTGCTGGTGTTAGTGAACAGAAGATTATTACTTTTTCAGGCCAGCCTAAGACTGCGAACATATCAACGGGTGATATTGATGTAGGCAGGTCTACGGTCATGCTAGCAAAGCCTATTGTGGACGGTGGTAGTGGTTCTATAGCTATTGCAAGCCGGGATAATCTTGCTGAACAAGTGGAATTTAGCTCAGATACGGCTGCTGATGCAGAAAACCGTGTGAGCTTGCGGTCTAACGGTGAGTACCATCGACTAAGGCTAACTCCTACTGGGGCTAACTGGAAAACTGTTGTTGGCTTAGAGTTTGACGTTGTTAAACAGGGTAATCGATGACTCAGTTCCGTACATTACCGCCATTTGGTAGCGATGCTCGTGGTGTTGCTGAGGTCGTTCGTGGGATTATGGACGGTAAGACCAATAATATCGGTCGGATTACGTTAGCCACAGGAAATGTAGCTACAACCACCATTAACGACGAGCGTATAGGCTTTGACAGCCTGATATTCTTGGTTCCGGTGTCTGATGTTGCTGAAGCTGATTCTACGCCTTACGGAGCGTTTCAGGACTCCACAGACCAGACTGCTGCTAATACCACGACTGCTTATGCGGTGACATTAAACACAACTGACTTTAGCAATGGGGTTTATGTTTCTAATAGCTCAAGGATAAATGTCAGAAACTACGGTATTTACAACCTGCAATTTTCTATTCAGTTTAAGAATACAACTAACGATGGTCAAGACGTAGACGTATGGTTCCGTAAAAACGGTACAAACATTGCAGCATCTAATAGCCGGTTTCATATACCAGCCAGAAAAAGCGGCGGTGATCCTAGTCATTTAATTGCTGCGCTTAACTTTTTCCTTGAGCTTCAGGCTAATGATTACGTTGAAGTTATGTGGCGGGTTACAGATACAGGCGTTTCTATAGAGCATTTTGATACGAGTACATCTCCTACTCGCCCGGCAGTTCCTAGCGCAATTGTTACCATGAGTTATGTTGCCCCAGCAGCAACTTCCAACGTGTATGTTTCCAGCCAACAGCAAGGAAGTGCTACTCTTACGCACTGGTCAAACAATACGGCAGACAAAACCTATGGTTACATTGTGGTGGGCTAATGGAGTTTAGGTACATACCTGTAGAACAACTTAGGAACTGGTGGCCTACAGTACGCCCCGGCTTAGATGAAATTAAAGGGTATAGCCCAGAAAACTGGATAGTAGAAGATGTGTACACAGACTGCTTTAATCAAAAAGCAATGCTGTGGGTAGGATTAGATAATAACCATTTTAAGTGCTTCTTTATCCTGCAACCTATGGGCGAAACAATGCACCTATGGGCTGCTTGGACGTTAGAAAACAATTATCAAATTGTTGAATCTGGATTAAAATACATAAAAGACATCTGTCGTCAAGGTAATGTCAAATATCTAACTTTCTCTAGCCATCGTCGAGGATGGCAACGTAGGGCGAAACAGCTTGGTTTCCGTCCTAAACAATGGATTTGCGAGGTGTAATATGGGCGGTGGAAGCAGCAGGGAACCTGCAAAAACAACAACGAGCATTGATCCTGACATCAAGCCCTATGTTACTTATGGCCTAGAAGAAGGCAAGCGACTTTACGAGTCTGGTACGCCTACATTCTTCCCCGGTCAGACCTATGTCTCGCCATCTCAGTCTACTCAGTCAGCTCTTAATATGGCTCAGGAACGGGCTATGGCTGGCTCTCCGCTGGTTCGGTCAGCACAGGCAGAGCAACTAGCTACGATTCAAGGACGGGGCGTTAATCCATTCCTATCGGGTGCTTTGGCTGGTGTTAATCGTCAGGCTGGTGATGTATTTACTGAGAATGTTCAGAACCTTCAGTCTAAGGCTTCCTCGATGGGTCGTTATGGCTCTGCTGCTCAAGGTGAGCAAGAAGCTCGCGCTCAAGACGTATTTGCTCGTGCAATGTTGGAGCAAGGTGGTCAGTTGGCTTACGGCTCGGCTGAAGCTGAACGTGCTAGACAGATTGCTGCTAGTCAGTATGCTCCTCAGATGGCTGCTACTGACTACGCTGATATTCAGAAACTGCTGACAGTAGGCCAAGCTCGTGAACAGTATTCTGCTGCTGAACTGCAAGACGCAATTAACCGCTTTAACTTTGCTCAAAACTTGCCACAGCAAAAACTTAATCAATTTGCTAACTTGTTTAGCAGTGTTCCTCAAGGAACTATTACGGAAAGAGAAGGCTAAATCATGGGTGCTGCTGCTGCTCCGATATTGATTGGTTCCGCTATTGGCGGTCTAACTAATCGTGATAACCCGTTGCAAGGTGCATTGCTTGGTGGCGCTCTAGGTGGCGCTGGTAATGCGTTTATGGGGGCTGGTGGTCTTTCTAATCTGTTCTCTTTTGCTGATGACGCTGCTGGTGTTTTGCCTAGCGCATTGTCTGGCTCTACTACTGTTGCAACTAATCCTGCATTGGTAACATCTGCGTTACCTACATCTGCAACAAACGTAGGATTCCAAACCGCAGCACAGCAAGCAGCATCTCAAATGCCGACTAATATTGCTAATGAAGCCGCTAAAGGTGGTTTGTTTGCTCCTCCTACTGATGGTTTTCAGTCATTAACGAAAAATATGACACAACCTTTAACATCCAACCAAGCTACTGCTATTGGTATGCAAAGACCGCTTTCTTTAGGTATGACTGGTGTTGAGCCGGGACAAGGTTACGAATACACATTTGGTGACAGATTGGGTCAAGTTGGTCAATATGCCCAACAGAATCCAGTTTTAACTAATCAAGCATTGACTTACGCCCAACAAGCAATGCAGCAGCCTCAAGAACAGCCGCTTGCTCCGGGTCAGATTAACCGTAGTCAGATTCAAGGTGGTGATTACGCTAGCCTTCTTAGTTCACAGCAAGATACGGTTCTTAGACCGCAACGAATTTCCCTATTAGGGTGATATATGGCACTTTCAGATTACATTCCTAATGTCTTTGGTCAAGCTGCTCCTAGCTATCTTGGGGGATTGCTTGGTGCTGAAGAAACTCAGAACTTGCAGAACCGGGCTAATGTTCAGGGCTTGCTAGGTGCTGGTCTTGCACTAGCTCAAGGCATGAGCCGTACTGGGCCTCGTCGTTCTGCTGCTGAGAACATCTTAGGTGCATTGGGTGGTGGCTTTGGTGCTGCTGGTGGTGCTTATGAGCAGGGCGTTAAGAATTACGTCACACAGCAACAGATTGCACAGACTCAGTTGGCACAAGGTCAAGCGGTTAGAAAGATGAGAAGCATTGAGAGTGCTAAAGCAAAGTATCCTGATTTAGCTCCGCTGTTTGATATTGACGCTGGTAAGGCAATGGAACAAGTAATTTTAAGAGAAAATGCAAAGGCATACGGATTAGGGGCTGATTTTACTCAAGATTCTACTCAAGGCTCTGCTGAAAGGCCAGTTATTAGTGATGCTTCTGTTACTGCCATTGCTCCTGTTGTTGCGTCTAATTCTGCTGCTTCTGTAAGTAGTAATCAACAACCAGTTGTCTCATTGGTTAATCCTGCTAATGTTGCTAAAGCTAATGATTATCGAAGGAAAGCCACACTAGCTATATCTCGTGGTGATGATAAGACTGCAAAATTTTTCCAAGATGAGGCTGATAGGCTTGATCCTAAAGAAACATTCATGTTTAGAGATGGCAAGTTAATTTCTAGTAAGAAAGGACTTGTTATTGATTATGGCGGTACAAAATTATTGTCAGAAGAAGACGTTATTAAAAACAGACTTGATCCAAATAAACGATATCAAATAAGTAACGCTGGAAATATTACAGAAATACCAACAACAGCAAAAACTAGACTATTAACTTCAAAAGAAGCTGAAGCAGAAAGATTACCAACAGACCAAGGAGAGGTTTACCAAATATCGGCTGACAATACGATTTCTCAGGTTCAGGGTACTAATCGCGGTACTCAACTTAATAAGGCTTCGCTTATTGCTTCTTTGCCATCTCAGGGCAAAAATATTTACACTACATTAAAGCCAAGATTTAAAGCTCTTGAAGAAAGAGTTAATGGCTTGACTGCGGAACAAATTAACTCAGAGCTGCAAGCTATTCTTTCTGAAAACGCAAAGATTCTTCAAGAACTTGATCCAACTTTGTTTCAACAGGATATTAAAAGGAAGACTGCTGGCGCTCCTAAAAACTATTTTAATTTAAATGATCCAGTAAAAAAGGCACAAGCTCTTAGCCAGAATTCGACTAACTATGTGCAAAATAAAAACGTATCAGAATCATTTGAAGTCGCTAACAGGTTTAATAATTTTGTTTCTGCTTACAATAACCCGGCTGCTCGTGGTGCTTCGGATGCGTTTCTTATTTATAGCGTTGCAAAAATTCTTGATCCGGGTGGCGCTGTTCAACAGGGCGATATTGAAACAATTGCTGGTAAAAAGAGTATTCCAGAACAATTAAGAGGTATTCATGAAAAGTTCCTTTCTACTAGAACTTTGTCTGATGAGCAGAGAGAAGATTTGAATACACTTGCTTATTCTGCTATGAATAACAAAAGAAATTCACTGAAACCAACAATCAAACAATATAGAAATTATGCCACTTCCTTTGAATCTCCAGATCCAACGGTAGACATTCAAGATCCATTTGATTCAATTAAGTTACCTAAAGATCGAATTGTCACAATAAACGGCAAGAGAACAATTGTAAGGTTAGGAAAAGATAGAGATGGAGTGCAAGGTTATTACTATACTGCACCTAATGGTAAAACTTATCCTTATCAAGATTGAATCGAGACATAATGCCACCGAAAATTGGAAAACCTGTTGATTACGATCCATTTGGTAATGTGGATGTAAATCCAGCTAATGTTGCACCTGTAAGCGCTACATCGTTAGGGCTTCCGGAGTTCCCTACGACCAACAAAAACACACCAGAAATAGTTAATGCGCCTTTAGGTTTTACTGAAAGTTTTGCGCCATTTTTGGGTGTAATGTCTACAACTGATCCAAAAGCGTTGCAAGACATTATGATTAAAAATATTCCCGGTTCACAGCCGGGGGTAGATAAAGACGGACACCCGTTTATTGTTGTTGATAATAAGCCCTATTACCTTAACAAGCCGGGTCTGTCTGGCACTGACGTTGTTGGATTTATTGGTGACCTTGCTAAATTCTTTCCAGCAGGGAAGATGGCTCAATTAGGTCTTACTACTGGTGGAAGGGGGGTTATAGCTGGCACTGCAACCGGTGTTATTGGCTCTGGATCTCAGTTGTCTTCTCAGGCATTGGGCAGCACTCAACCTTTTAGCGTTCCTCAAGTTGCTCTTGAATCGGCCTTTGGTGCTGGTGGTCAAGTTGTTGGTGATTTATTAGGCGCTTACCTAAGAAACAAAAGACCAGTCACAGATTCGTCTGGAGCCATTAGCCAAGAATTTAACGCTGCTTTAAAAGCTGCTGGTATAAATTTGACTGACTTTGGCCCTAAAGGTCAGCAATCTATTATTGATGCTTACAAACAACTTGGCGTTGGATTTGTTAGAGATGCAAAAAATGTAACATCTGGTGCAAATATTTCTGATGTTAATTTCCCGTTAACTAGAGGTCAAGCCACTGGCGATATAACTCAAATAGCAGAAGAAGAAGCAATGAGAAACTCTGCTAGAGGTTCATTTGCTCAGAAGATTCTTGCTAGGTTTGACGAGAAGCAAAAAGTAGAATTATTGAAGGATGTTGAAAACAAGCAAAAGTCATTTGCTGCTGGAACAATAACAACGTCTCCTGATGAGGTCGGCGGCAGACTTTATGAGCTTATTAGAAATAAACAGCGGGAATTAAAAGGTAATTATCAAACTGCGTATAGCGATGTTGATCCTACTTCGTTAAGGTTTCTCAGTGAGTCCGTTGATCCATTAGAGTCAAGGGTCATGGGAGTGCTAAAAGATCGAGTTGTTGATCCTAAGTTGACTCCAGCATCTAGAAGTGCAATGGTTGAAATTAGGTCAATTATTCCTAAAACTGGTAAAGCGAACGTAACTGACATTAGCTTAAAAACTATTGAGACAACTAGAAAAAAGTTAAATGAATATTACAAGGCTGGTGCAAATGACACAGACAAAGGTAATGTTTCAGCAATAATTAAAGAGTTTGATAATTGGCTTGATGACTCTATTACTAACGGTTTGATTCGTGGTGATATAACCCAGTTAGGTAAATTAAAAGAAGCAAGGAAGCTATATTCTGACTATAGAACTCAGTTCCCTCAAGGAAATACATCAAAGTTAGCTGATGCTGATGCAGCTAAGAATATGAGGACAATTGTAGAAAAGGATTTGCAGCCTAGCGAAGTAATGAATTTGCTTTATGGCAGAGCATCAATAGGCGAGGCTCAATCGTCTGTAAGAACTGTGCAACGTCTAAAGAAAATGTTTGGTGCAGATTCAAATGATTTTAAGCAATTTCAGGAGTCGGCATTTGTAAGATTGACTAGAGATAGCCAAGGGAATCTTCTGCCTTCCTCAAAGATTGTCAAAACAATTGATGAGCTTATTATGGGCAAAGGTTCTGCTTTAACTAGAGAGCTATTTAATGCTGATCAAATTAGGGAAATTACAAAGCTGAGGTCTGACCTTAGTAAATTAGTTGTCCCAATTGAAGCTCAAAATCCATCTAGGTCTGGATATGAGGGTGCTAGAGCCGTTATAAGTGTACTGAATAAATTAGGATTTACTGGCGCTGCTGGCAATTTAGCAACTGGTGATATTGCATCTGCTAGCGCTATGGGTATTGCATCGATAGCAAGTCAATTAAAGCCAGTAATTAAAGCCAGAAGCGCCACTAACATGACTACGCCTAGAATGGAGGGGTTATTGCCTAAAGGCATTCCTACTGCTCTTGGCGGCTCGTTAGGAACTGGGTTTTACGGACTCTTAGGAAATTAATTATGCCAAAGAACAAGATTAGCGAGTTTAGCTCTACCCCTGCAAATAATACTGACATAGCCGGTATTAACATTGCAGAGGGTTGCGCTCCGTCTGGTATTAATAACGCTATACGTGAGTTAATGGCGCAGCTTAAAGACCAGCAAGCAGGTACTGATAGCGATAACTTTGTCGTTGGTGGTGCGTTTACTTGTACTGGTGCTGCTGTATTCTCTAGCACCGTTGCTATTACTGGTACGGCTACTGGCCCTACTCAATCTGCTTCAGATGACAGCACTAAATTGGCTACAACTGCCTTTGTCCGGGACATTATTCCTACGGGTGTAATTGTCATGTGGTCTGGCACTGTAGCAACAATTCCTAGTGGTTGGTATCTGTGTAATGGGTCAAATAGCACACCAGATTTGCGTAATAAATTTATTATTGCTGCTGATGCTGATTCGGGTGGTGCTGCTAAGACTACGGTTACAGGATCTGCAACTCAGTCTGGCGGCTCTGCTGATGCTATTGTTGTAAGCCATACGCACACAGCTACAGTTACTGATCCCGGTCACGTTCATACTATTTCAACCCTTGACAACTTGGCTGGAGGATCTGACGGGCCGAACGTAAGAGGAAGCGGAAGTGCGGCGGCTACAACAAATTCAGCAGTAACAGGTATTTCTGTGTCTAATAGTACTACTGGGTCTTCGGGTACTAATGCTAACCTGCCTCCTTACTATGCCCTTGCTTACATTATGAAGGCTTAATCATGTCTAACAAGGAACTCCCACTTACAGACGATCAGATTGAAGCCATAGCTGAAAAAGCCGCTGAAGTCGCATTTAAGAAGATCTATGAAGAAGTGGGTCGTTCTGTTGTTAAAAAGATATTCTGGGTCGTAGGTGCTGCTGCATTGGGTTTAATGTTCTGGATGGCTGGTAACGGGACATTACCAAAATGATTGAGGTAGCAACTGCCATATTAGTAATTAAGGGCGCTAAGGCTGCCTTTGATATTGCTAAGGAGGCATTTGACGAGATCAGGGAATGTGCTGAGGCTGGTAAGTCTGCTCACGAATCACTTGGGGCGCTTACCAGTTTTTTTTCGTCTGCTGGCAAGGCTGAAGAAGGCATAGCACAGGCTAAGGTACTGCAAGCTAATCCACCTGAAGAAGATAGCCGTAACGACTACGAGATCGTCATTGAGATGATGCTCGCTGAACGTAAGCTAAAAGAGTTCTACAAAGACCTTAAAGAGATGTTTATCTATCAGTTTAAAGAGCCTGATTTGTACGAGGACTTTATGGGTAGGTTAGAGAAGCTCAGGGCTGAACGTAGACAGCGTGAGACAGACAACAAGCTCCATATTAAAGCGATTGAGATGGCGGCTAGACGTAAGAAAGTTAAGAAGGTGCAACAGATTCAGGATGGTCTAGCTATAGCACTAGGTGGCATAGTTTCTGTATTGATAATTACTTTTATTGTTTGGATGATTACTTTCAAGGGGCATTAATGCTTACGCTATTTACTACACTAATCTCTTTTCTAACTGGTGGTGTCCCTAAGTTGCTGGATTTCTTTCAGGACAAGTCAGACAAGAAGCATGAGCTAGAACTGGCTCGATTGCAGGTACAGCAGCAACTAGAGCTTCAGAAGGCTGGCTATCAGGCACAGCAGCATTTAGAGGAAATCCACACGGATCAGATCGGTATTCAGACTAGGTCTGACGAGCGTCTTGCCCTGTACAACCACGATATTGAGATTGGTAAGGGTGCAAGCCGTTGGGTTATCAATGCTCGCGCAATGGTTCGTCCTACGATTACCTATGGCTTGTTCTTCCTGCTAGTCTGCGTAGACATCGCTGGTGTCTGGTACGCATGGACTCAGAACGTACCATTCAAAGATATGATGGATTTGGTTTGGGATGACGATACACAGCTAATTTGGGCATCTGTCATTGCTTTCTGGTTCGGAACTCAGGCATTTTCTAAGAAATGAATATGTCTGAAAAGGGTCGCAAAACCCTACGCCACCATGAGGGGGTAAGGAAAAAGCCTTACCTAGACGCTGTACTCCTTTGGACTACTGGGGTAGGTCATCTTATCGCCCCAGCAGAACACCTAAAGATGAAGCTAGATGAACGCAAACAAGCTAAGGCTGAAGGTAGACTTCAATGCCCACCAGAGTGGAACAGAACCCTATCAGATGAAGAAGTGGATCAGGTATTGCAGGACGATCTACGAAGGTTTGAGAGAGCTGTATTACGTCTTTGCCCTAATAACCTTACTCAAGGGCGGTTTGACGCTTTGGTCAGCTTTGCATTTAACACTGGGATAGGTTGCTTGCAGCGGTCTAGCATCAGGAGCAAACATAACCGAGGTGACTTTGATGGTGCTGCTGAGGCTTTCATGCTTTATCGATTTGCTGCTGGCAAAGAGTTTAAAGGGCTAGTTAATCGTCGCAAAGACGAGAAAGTAATTTATTCAGCGTATTGACGCATTGCAATAATCCTGTAATATATTTTTAGTAGTCTTCGCAACATTAGCAGAGTAAGTATCACAATGCCTAAGAAAAAAGAAGATTGGATGCCAGTTTGTCAATCATGCTCTTTCTTTGAGATTGAAGTTAAGGAAGATCTTGGTTATTGCAGACGTTATCCACCAATTCTAATTAGAACTGGTGACGATGACTATGATTGCACCTACCCAATAACAGCTAGGGATGATTGGTGCGGAGAGTTCCATCGCTTTTCTAACTAGAGGAAATCATGACAAAAGCATCTTGCACAGAGCAAGAATTTATTGCCTTGTGGAGCAAACATGGCTCAGTAAAAGAAGTATCTGAAATACTGGGAATCTCTGAACGAAATACATCAAAAAGACGTAGGGCAATTGAGGAAAGACAAGGCATTGTTCTAGCTGGAGTTGCTAAGAATAGCCCAGACTTTAAAGTAACCTACGCTCAAAACAACGTCAGAACTAATATTGAATTAAAGAATGGCATTGTTTTAGTTGGTTCAGACTGCCACTATTGGCCTGACATTATCAGCACTGCTCACCGTGCATTCCTAAAGATCATCAAAGAATTGTCCCCACGGATGGTCGTTATGAATGGAGATATATTCGACGGTGCTAGCATCTCTCGTCACCCGCCTTCAGGATGGAAAGCTACACCTACTGTAAAACAAGAACTAGAAGCCTGTCAGGATCGTCTAGAGGAGATCCAGAAAACTGCTAAAGGTGCTGCCTTACATTGGACATGGGGAAATCATGACCAACGTTTTAATGCCCGTCTAGCGGCTCAGGTGGGGGATACGTGGCGAGGCGTAGAAGGCATGAACCTGACTGACCATTTCCCGCTATGGAAGTTCTCAACCAGTATTATGGTCAACGATAAAGTAATGATTAAGCATCGTTATCATAATGGCATTCATGCTGTTTACAATAACACAATGAAAGCTGGTCTTACCGC
>Ga0181348_1000162_pt1 | contig 26238 bp, 48 predicted proteins | sample Su13VDMM110DN_FD_130092 | JGI IMG/M metagenome (GOLD analysis project Ga0181348, IMG submission 130092) | Freshwater viral communities from Lake Michigan, USA - Su13.VD.MM110.D.N | ecosystem: Environmental > Aquatic > Freshwater > Lake | place: USA: Michigan | collected 2013-07-16
AAAAGCTAAAGAAAATGGATTTCTGTCTGAACTTGATTACATCCTCGATAAAGCAAGCAAGCAATTGGAAGGTGTAAATCAAGTTCAGAAATTCTGTAACATGGTATTGTTAGAATTACCTGATCACTATTATGGTAGTGATATCATTATCACTGAGGTACAAGAGGAATATGTAATATCATTCATGCAACTAATGGAATATTAAATTATGGGACTAGATATGTATTTGTCTAAAAAGACATATGTAAAACAATGGGAACACATACCCAAAGAAGAACAGTTTGAAGTTACTGTTAAAAGAAATGGAAAAGTATTTGATCAAATTAAAGTAGACAGAATATCATATGTTGAAGAACAAATGATGTATTGGAGAAAAGCTAATCATATCCATAATTGGTTTGTTCAAAATTGTCAAAGTAGTGTTGATGATTGTAGGTTAACTTATGTTTCAGCAGAAGACTTAAAGAATCTATATGATGCTTGTAAAAAAGTAATGGAGTTTGATGCTGCCAGTGCTCCTAATGATATACTACCAACTACATCAGGTTTCTTTTTTGGAAGTACTGACTATGATGAATATTATTATCAAGATACTAAAGATACTATTGAATTCTTAGAAAAAGAAATGGATTCAGATGGTAAGTTTAGTGGTGATTATTACTATCACGCATCATGGTAAATATCAAACCAATCCCTCTTTTAATAATACTTGTTGTTTTATTATTCTTTTATGCTCAGAAGCAAAAGATAAAAGAGATGCATTCAACCAGAGTTAAAGAATTAAAAGATTCTATAGCTCTCTATCAAACAGATATTTTTAAGTTAGATAGCATCTTGAAACATACAATTATCATCAACAAACAAAGGTAGCACCAAAAAAATCTATATCCCTTAAACAAATTGTACAATTAACAAAGTTAAGTTACAAAATAATTTTGACATAATTGACATAATAACCATGTATCTTATCAACAAAAGATCATGTTTTTTTAGTTTAAAGCTAATAGCTTGACTACTAATACCCAAATCTTCTAGTGTAAACCTCAAAATCATTTAAAATGAGCATCAAAAAACTATCTGCAAGAAAAATCATCGAGTTTAAAAAGACGGTGTTAGAACTAATGAAAACTGGAGTAAATCAAAAAGTGGCTCTTGCTAGCGTAGCAGAAACATTAAATATTACTTACAATCAAGCTTATTATCGTTACTTTAAAGCTGGTACTAGACCTAGTCAAAAGTCATACGAAAAAGACAGAACAAGCATGCCTGTTGGTAATATGTCCAATAGTACGCTACGATTCAGTATGAATTTGATTGAAAATGTGTCTGTTAGTGATAATGAACTTGTAATAAACTTTAAAGTAAAATAACAAGTAAGCAATTGGTTGGTCAAGTGTATCTTTACAAAAGTAGATGTACAATATGGATAAATCCCGCGGGACATTACGCGGCAAATAAGTTAGTTCGATTCTAACCTTGACCTCTAATTGAATACAAAAAATCAAAAAACAAAGTCTATGAAACAAAAAATTATGGAAGTAATCTTGAGTGCAAATAATTCACTCACTCAAGAAGAAGTTAGTTGGGCTATTCGTAATATACCTAACCAAGAAAACAGTGATACAACAGATCGTACATCAAGTCGTACGTTTGACCACGATGCAAATGATGTGTTCTCAGCATGTGGCTTTACAAAAGGTTATGAAACTACATTAAATAACGAACTTAAACTAATTGTTGATCAAACACCTGGTTCAACTAAGTCTGCTTTTATTGAAAATATATTAAACAATGCTAGTGCGGATTTGCGGGATTATTTAATTGTTAGAGGATTAATTGAGATATGTGTAACTCAAGATCCTTTAGATAAACTACGCGATATACTTAAAAAGTTATAAATTAGTTAGTGTTCATAGGGTAGTAACTGTGGGGCTGGGTGTATAACCTAGTCCCCTTTTACTTTAATGCAAAATATATATGAAAATTAAGCGATTACTTGTAAATCTTAAATTATGTTCTCTAAAACGCTTATTTAAAAAGCAATTAAGAGGGTCAACAACCATTGAAATGCAGTATATACTGCGTATTGAAGATCTTATTACCCGTCGAGTCAAATACAAAATATACACATCAATGGATGAAATAGTAAAATACGTCTACTTTGATGTACCATTAACAGTACCTAACTATACTAGTAAAAACTATACTCTAGTGCATAAGAATCTATCTACAGGTAAAGAGCATACAATACAGCTCAAATCAGGTTCACTTACGCAGTTCGAGTATCCAAAATACAAGACATGAGCAAAATAAAAGAATTTTATCACGAAGAAATTAATGCAGCGTATCGCGAAGTCCCTGAACCATACATTTTTAAGTTTATTGCCCATTTTAATTATATGGGTAAATCTGTCACATTAATGGCTGATTCACTTGATAAACTAGAGGAACTAGCATGTACTGTAACTAAACAATCTGTTCTGATCAATCATGGCACCATGAATGGAGAATATGTATTAATGTTTGAAAATTGGGACCTCCCTATTATACTTTTCTCTGTTGAAAACGCCTATTACTGATATTATAACATTAAAAAACACTAACTGATATGAATAAAACAATCACAGCTACTAAAACTGGCATCGCAATTAATTACGCTAATGGTAAATCTAGTTTCATTCCTTATGAGCAGGATGAACAAATTAGCATTAATGTTCAACGTAAGTACTTTACAATGAACACAATTCAAAAATCAATGTACCGTCGTTTAATGTATGGTATGGATGCATTTCAAGAAGAACAAACCCAATCCATGACTCAACAAGTTATTTTTAGGATTAAGAATGATCATCTTCGTGCTATCAATGCGCTTAACCAATTTAAGTATGAGCGTGTGTATGGTGATTCTAATAAGCTACTTGGTGTTATTTTCCCGCATATCAAGCTTAGTTATTTTAAAGATGGTAAGTACAGCAATCTACCCACATTGAAAGAATGTAAAATTACCACACTTGATATCATTGATCTTTGGATTAATCATAAATTACTATCTTTAAATTTTTATAATTTAAATGAAGAAACAATTGACCTATGATTAAATCATTAGACAACACTGAAATATCGTGTGTCTACTATCAGTTCAAAACGCATCTCGAGGATTTAGACAACCGTTTAGATTCTCGAGTGCGTACTGAACGCTTGGATATGAGTGATTACACTGAATTTACTGTTCAACCTGTTGTTTTTATTCCAATTGGTGATCAAGAAATTGAACAGATTCGTGAAAGCACCTATTACAAAACAATAAACAGCATTGTAGACAAACTCTCTCATATAGTTGAGATGATAGAAGAAGCAGAACCAAATATTAAACAATCTTTAGAATCATGAAACTTATATTAGAAGAAATTTTTGAACATATTGATAAAGTCATTAAAGACTCAAAAAACTCTTTAGTATTACTTGCTATTGAGTTTAATCCCGAAGGATATCCTGTAACTCAGACAATTAAAGTAACAGGTAGTCCAGCCGCTTCAATCGCTGGTTTAACTATGCTACGTAGTATGATTGATAGCAATTTAAAAACTATTGATGATAATCTAAAATCAGCCATTGATGCTAATGCAATAATGGATGAAATTAATAATATTTTTGGTGATACTGATATTGAAGCTGAACGTCTTAAAGATTTCATTAATAATACAACAGAAGGTGAGAAACTCAAAGACCTACTTAACAAACTTAAAAAAGACTTTGGTAAGTAATGGGCATGGATATCTACGGTTTAAACCCTATGATTAAGGGTGTAAAACCAGAAATAGAATGGGATAATAGCACTAGAGTGCAAAAGAATGATTATAGGACAAGCATGGCAGAGTTTGAGCAAGAAAACCTTGGTTATTACTTTAGAGCTAACGTATGGAGTTGGCGTCCTATTGCACAGGTAATCTTGGAATCTGCTACTATGTATAATTTATCCTTACCAGTAGATTTTATTGATAATATTCAAGTAAATTCTGGAGCTGGGTTGAAGACTCAACAAGAATGTACAATACTTGCTAATTTTATTGATGATTATATTGCTGTAAAGTTTGAAGGATGGAATAGTATTGGTTTGAATGTAGGATGGTATACACAACAAACAATAACAGAATCAGGTAGTCTGTCTAATGTTAGTGTAGAACCTGTACTATCAAATAAATTAGAGCTATTTTTATATCCCGAAATATTTGTTAAAGATGGTGTATTTGAAGTGGATGGTTTTATGTATAACACATCCCACTGTTGTGGATTGACTTGTTTACAAGATTTTGTTAATTTCTTACGCGAATGTGGAGGATTTGAAATACGATGAAAATTACACAACTAGACCTTGAAAAATTAGGTTTTACAAAAATAGTGGTGTCTCCAGAAGAATCAGGGGATACCACTGGTTATTATTATTATGAGTATGAACTATCTGATAGCAATACAGATTTCTGTCTTATTAGCATAGAGTCAGATAAGGCTATAGATGATCATTGGAAAGTACAGTTGTTCGATGTCCCTGACTATGAGTTTTCAGATAGGTTTAAACTCCGTGAATTTGTTGAATTTATTATTAACTATAAAAAAGAAGTAAAACCATGAAAGTATTACAATCTATCTTACTAACAATTATGCTAGCGTTCTGTATATTCATATACCTAGAATATAGCGATGTTGTAAATTATCAAAAACAATTAATTAATCAGGCTGAATTTCAATCTGCTACCATTGAGTCACTTAATGAAAAGATGAGCGGCATGATCCAAGAAAAAGACCAACTTATTAACCACGTTGTTGAGATTGAGTCTGAAAACAAAAAACTTAAATTAACACCTATAAAAATTATTACTAAAACCATTAATAAAAATGAAAAAATTACTCCTATTTCTAATTACTCTTCTCAGTATTACAACCGCATTCTCACAAAGCGGTACGAAAACAAATAAAGATTCTTTGGTATACACTCCAAAGTATCTAATGAAATATATGTTAGAGGATCTTCAGGAGTGTGATTCAATCCGCATTGAAGTTATCACCCTACGTGCTGACTTAAAGAACCAATCTGAAATGTTGGTTGCTAAAGATAGAAACACTACATACATGCAAAGTGAACTTCTAAAGGAGCGTAACTACAACGATAGTATGTCTAGTGAAAATCTTTACCAACAAGTAGCAGCAGCTAAAAAGCATGCCTCTGTACGCAAAAGTAGAAATTGGTGGGTAGCAACTGCTATCGCAGGAGTATTGTCTGCATTTGCAGTACACGTACATTGGAAATATTCAGAAGGGTCTGATAAATAAAAACAAATAGCAGTTTATGACTGATACAAAATCTTTCAATAAGGAAGACTTTAACAGGCTCGAGAATGAGTATGATAAAGCATTAGCTCAAGAAAAAGAGCAATTTGTGTTTGACAAACAAGTGTTGCTAGTCAGCTACGCTAAGTATCTTATTGAGTATCTTAAACCAAAATTTAAAAAGTAAGTATGTATCTTATTCAAACAACCCTTAAGGGAACACAGTTTACTATTGAATTCGTTAAGAATCAAGCCAACAATCCTGTTGCTGTAGATTTAGCTACTACTACATTTGTGGGTGATTCTAAAGTTTTGACAAAATTCCCCATTGGGACAATATTTGCAGTGAGTGATATTAGCTGGGGTGACTTAGTATGTAAAATAATGGGTACACCTCGTGCTGTGATGCACGAAGACAATTTGTATGGTAGTATTAAAGGCGATGCTTGTCCAACTAATGAAGATGTAAATTATGCATTTGAATGGATGATTGCATCCAACATAGTTAAGCGTGATATAGCCATTGAATATGCTACTAAATGGATAGAGATGGGTTATCAGATCGATATTGAAGTTAAATGCAAAGCGTTTATTGAAAACGAAAGTGGTACACTGCGTGATCGCATTATGCGTATGTATCCTTGTCCTAGCGAACAAGATACTGGATTTTATATTGACGCTGATATGTGGTATCTTTTAATTCGTAATGTTATACGAGGTGAAAATAGTTTGCTTATAGGACCTACTGGATCAGGTAAAACAGAGCTTGTAAGTCACATTGCACGCGCTATGGAAAAACCTTTGAGTATACAGGATATGGGTACTGTGCAAGATGCTCAGTCTGCATTGTTAGGTGTACACAGGTTAAACAAAGAAGGTCACTCAGACTTTGATTATGCTCCATTTGTGGGTCACATACAACGTGAAGGTATTGTCCTTCTTGATGAATTAAATCGTGCTCCACTAAGTGCTACTAATATATTGTTTCCTTGTCTTGATAAACGCAGGTATCTTCCTGTAGATATTGCTGGTAATGATGCAGTACGTAATATTACTATTAATGAGAAGTGTGTGTTTTTTGCTACCGCCAACTTAGGTGCAGAATACAGTGGTACTACTCAAATTGATCGTGCGTTATTAGATCGCTTCTTTCCTGTGGAATTAAGCTATCCATCTGAGATGTCAGAAACAAACATTTTGATGGTGCGTACTGGTGTTAGCGAAAAGATAGCAAAAGCTATTGTTAAGGTGTCTAAGACAATTCGTGATCAATTCAAAGAGCAAGAGCTTAGCAATGTAGTGTCAGTGCGTCATACACTGCTTGTAGCTAATCTTATCAAAGATGGTTTTGATACTGTAGGTGCATTAATGCAAGTTATTATGCCTTTATTTGATGATGCTTCTGGTGTGTCAGAACGCACTAAAGTTAAATCTATTATAGCAGCGAACTAATCAAAGTAAATTGTAGAAGTAAAGTAGCAGTTGATTTAGGTCAGCTGCTACTTTTTTTATGTGAAATAGTTAGAAGCTAATCTTATTATAAAAATTAAATAGAGAAAAAACGATGGCAGAACTTCATGAAACATTGATGGGAAGAAAACTTATTGAGCACGTATTTCCAGACATTGCTGAAAATCTTGGTAAGATTGCAATAGCAATACAACAACAAACATCTTTATCAAAACAAAACACTATTGAAGTATCTATTTGTTATTATAAAGATGAAACTGACAAAAAAGTATATGACATTGAGCATATGCAAAACGAATTTAATCAAAAGTTAAAAGAACTACAATCATGACTTATTTTAGAGATTGGTTTGGTAGAGATGCTGATTATGGCTATACTCACTATAACCCTGATAAAAGAGCTTATAGCTGGGATAAAGGTTATACAAACTACAGTGACTTCTTTTTTGGTCATAGTAAGAGATTGAATATGGAAGAGGCTGCTAGTTTACTTACTACAATGTCTAAAGTAGTGGGTATTGACGCTTCTAAGTTTACTGGTAAAAATTCTACTAATCGTGCATATATTCCAGCTGAGATGTTAGCAAATGGTATTAGCACAGATATATTTATAGGTGCTGCATTGCAGAATATTGCTAAAGTTATGCACGAAGATGTAGAAGAACATAAGAAAATGTTGCTTGTATCTCGTAAACATAAACCTACATTAAAGGATTTTATACTTAAAGTGCTTAACGAAGAGCGTATTAATTCACGCATGGCTGTTGATACTCCAGGTTATTTAAAGTTCATTAAAAAATATAAAGATCATAAGTACACAGATCGTCCTATACCAGATAATGACTATGAGCACTTGCTTGAATTGTTTGATCGTATCATTAGATATCCTGATCAGATTACTGAAGAAGAATTGCTAAAGTTTAAAGATCCTATAGACAAGATTAAATCAATATTGTCTAAAGAAGGTGGCATTCCTGATGGTTTAGACAGCTGCATGAAAGTAAGTAAAAAGATTGCAGATGTTATTACTCAATATGTCAAACCACCTGAACATGAAACACCAGATGATAAAGATGAAGATGGTAAAGGCATAAGTGGTGACGGTGAAAGTGGAGCAGATGAAAGTGATAGCAGCACTGACTCTAGCAAGACAACACCTGCCGAATTCATGAAAAACATGATGAATTCAATGCAGGAAGAATACAAGTCTGAAGAGTCTGTTGAATCCTTTACTAAATTCATGCAAGCAATCAAAACAGCAGAAGAAATAAGTAAAAAGGGTGCATCTAAGGTTGACTATCTATCTGTACTTGATACAGATGAAAGTAGAAACAGATATGCAGATATTATCAAAGAGATTGATCTTACTAAAGCTAATGTAATTGGTACACTACTTCGTCGTAAGAGCAGAGACTATCAGTTTTCACTTAAATCTATGCGCAGTGGTAGATTAGATACCAATAAGCTAGCGGAAGCTTCCCAACATGTATCTACAATCTATGAACGAGTTGGTCAGGTTAAAACTAATAAATTGTGTGTTACTATACTAGTTGATGAATCAGGCAGCATGGGTGGTAACAAAATAGATCAAGCGCGTAAAGCTGCAATATTTCTCAATGAATGTCTCAAAGATGTTACAGATGTAGAATTGTTCATGTATGGTCATACAGCTGATTGGGATGGTGATGGTCTTTACTCTTGCAGTGGTACTGGTACTACTCAGTTATTGGTATACAAAGAGCCAGGTAGTCCTCAAAAGACAGCACTCGGATCAATGACTGCTAAATACGAGAATCGAGATGGTTCTGCTATTATAGCTACTGCCAAACGTGTACGCAGCAAAACACTAAACAATGGTATACTTATCGTTATCAGTGATGGTGCACCTTGTGCTCATAACTATCGTGGTGAACCCGCTACTACTCACACTCGTAAAATGGTTAACGAAGTAGAGAAAATGGGATTTCAAGTTATACAAGTTGCTATTGATGGTTATGAGAGTAAGAACATGTTTAAGAATATTATTCATATGAAAAATATGAGCACGTTTCCTGCTGATTTTGTAGGATTCCTTCGTAGTAAGATTAATGTTTTAATTAAAGAAAAAATAATGTTATAAACATAAGCCCCTAGGAAACTAGGGGTTTTTAAATTTAGTCAAATGAAAAAGTTGTTATTTATTTTAATTGTTATTGCCAATAATGCAATAGCTCAAGGAGAAAGATTAGACAGCATTACAGCTAGTAATAATGTCACTTATAAAATAAAAGAAGATATAGTATTAGGTCTTGGCTCTGGTATAAATGGTAGTTATGTATACGTATACACTGCTCCTGGATTTACAGAATCTATCAAATTACCTTCTGGTTGGTCTGATTACAAAATGAGAATCAAATCAATTAAACAAATGGGTACAAAAAAACGTGGATACAAAACAATATTGGTATTGGGTGGTGGTAACATTATTAATTATTGGATGGAATTAGAAGCTGCTATTAAAACTGGTGAATTACAAACAATTAAATTAATTGAATAATGCTTACAAGAACCTTAACTATTAAATTTCAAAATGGATTTGAGACAACAATAATACTACCTTACTCAGATGATGGAGAACTAAGTTCTGCACAAGAGTTTGTCAATGAATTAATACGATATCAATCTGCATTTCAAAAGTTTAGAGCGCGTGCTCCTATTCTTTCTATGGGTGTTAAGACTAAACATTATCACGATTTAGGTAGTGTGTTTAATGCTATTGTGAATGCGCGTAAGTTTATAGACATACCCGCAATTCATTTACCATTGAAGTTTGATCAACACTTCAGCATTGATATGATTACAGGAACATTTACTTTGTATAAAGTAGACAATAAAGACGAACATCCAGAAGAACGCGGTACTATGCCACTTGATATGGTATACAGCAATTGGATAGAGTTGTTTTATCCTGATTGTGATGAACTAGAAACAGCAGATGTAAAAACAACAGAAGAAAAGTTAGTTAAACCAATATACCTTAACTGCTATACAGAACAAATGAAAGAGCAGTTAGATTCTTACCAGTTTAATTTATGGGAATACTTCTTTGAACAACCTAATGAACTATTTAGCATAGAACATGTCAAGGATGTTACTATTGAATATAGTGGTTCTGGTGATTCTGGTTGCACTGATAATGTGCATTTACATATGGATAGTCATGCTGATTTTAATTTTGATCATTCACAAATAGATTCTGTAGATCGTCTTATTTGGGAGCTTATTGAATCACAAGCATCTGGGTTTTACAACAATGATGGTGGTCGCGGTTCTATAATGCTTAGTCCAAAGAGCTTTCAGTGGGATCATTTTGATTATGTTCAAGAAGAAAATCAGAGTGTAGATATAGGTGTTAAGCTAGATGAAGATGATGATCATGTATTTACTGAACCAGAAGATGAAGATGAAGATGATGATGATTATAAATGGAAGGAAGTAGAAGAAGCAGGTTCTGATGAAAAAGATGATGAAGAATGTGAAGAACATGATGAAGATGAAGAAGATTTTGATGAGATTGGGGCTGATGATCGTAGACACTATCCAAAAGTTTAATTATGGCTACGCCTATGCATCATGCCATGTCAAGTGCTAAGAAGCACGGAGGTACATGGGAAGAGTATATACATATTCATAATTGGTTTGATCAAACAAAAGCTTGGGTACCTGATGTAAGACATCGGGTATTCAGGCATCATGCTGAGGGTATCTTTGAGTGTGAACAGAAATTTGGAGTGAGTATAAAAATCACTCTTACTGGAGGTGTTACCAAAGAAATACCTGTTCGAGTATTAGGCGAACAGCACGTCAAAGAAGATTGTGGGTTTATCCCAAATGCAAAAGATTATGTCAAGGGAATGAAAATAGAAGCTTGGCAAGCTAAAGTAGGTACAAAAATAGATGTAAATCTTAATGGCGATTTAGTGATAAGAGATATTAATTTATAGTGTTATAATCCCATATTTTTTGTAAATTTGAAAAGTTTAAGATCAAATATTGGTAGTTTGGTAGTCATATTGTTTTATCCTATAACATAATGATTATCAACCTACCAAATGGAAAATCTATAGAGGTTTCTTTGGAAGTGTATCTTAGAATGAATGATGATGATTTTCAATATCTTATGTCTATGAATTATGGCGATGAATTTAGTAATCCATTCGTCGGGAGTGTATTAATTTATGGAGAAATAAGATTAGATGAAGATCAAGATGAAGAAACTCTTGATGAGTCAGACTCAGATACACTTTCAGACCTCGACGCTGAAAACTATGACGAATGATTAGTAAACCAAAACAATGCAGTGGGTGTGGAGAGTCCAAGATTATATGGAAAAACCACAAAGGTGAAAAGTTTTGCAAAAATTGCTGGTATAAAAAAACACCAGTAAAATTTCCTAAACAAAAGATGCCACTCAAAGGTAAGTCAGACAAACGCGCTGTATTAGATCAACTTTATTCTGTATCAAGACAACAATTTCTATCTCGCAACCCATTCTGTAAAGCTAGATTAGATGGATGTACCGCCCACGCTACTGATATACATCATAAAGCAGGGAGGAGTAAAAAGTATTTGGATGTATTAACTTGGTTAGCTGTATGTAGAACCTGTCACCATTGGATAGAACTGCACCCTAAAGAGGCCAAGGAGTTAGGTTATTCAATATCAAGAATTCAAAATGAAGATGCTGACTGAAGCAGAAAAGATGTTCTGCATGTATAAATTAGGACTTGAGGGTAGTGGAATGACTGCCCTTATTAATGCAATACTCGCTCTAGATCCTCATAATAGAGCGAAAATAGCACTGGGATTCCCAGAATTAGTGCGAGTAATTGAACGATTTAAGAATGAAGATGATTACTGGCAAAACTTAGTCAATTGCTGGAATGAAGATGCTTATTTAAAGTTAGAGGTATGAAAACACCCGATTCTATTAAACTAAAATACTTTGATGACGTATATAAAGCGTTAATCGATATTACAAACAACGCTGATGAGGATTGTCCATCAGAATTTAGGTCAAAACACTTTCGTCGTGCGTTAGAAGATGCGTACAATATTATTGGTAAAATAGATGAAGAAGTATTAAATGAAGATATAGGAAATCATGAACCCACTTGAATTAAATACTAAACGAGAGCAGATACAACAAGAAGCTTTAGAACTTATTAAAGTTAATAAGCGCATAGGTTGTGCAATTTCAATGGGTGTGGGTAAGACATACATAGGTCTTAAACATATGGATTGGTATCTCAAAGAGCAAAACAGCGACGCTAGATTTTTAGTAGTAGCACCCAAAAAAAGCATATTCACCAGTTGGTTTGAAGACATGGATAAGTTTGGATTGAGCTACTTAAAAGATAGAGTGGTAGTGACCACCTACTTGAGTTTGCATAAACAGTCTTTCAACTATGATGTAGTATATCTAGATGAGTGCCATAGTTTATTGAATAGTCATGAATTGTGGCTTACTGCATACAATAGTAGAATTATTGGACTCACAGGTACTCCACCTAGAGAACATCGCAGTATAAAAGGTATGATGGTGAACAAGTTTTGTCCTATCAAATTTAATTATTTTACAGACGAAGCTGTTGAGGATAGCATATTAAATGATTACAGGATAACTGTACACTCAGTCAATTTATGCAGATTGAACACTCATCAAGTAAAGGTCAAAGGTAATTCATGGAATACTAGCGAGTATGACAATTATCAATACTGGGTCAAGAGAGTTAATGAAAGTAGTAACCCAAGTCAAGAGCAATTCAACAGGATAGGGAGAATGCGTACTCTGATGGATTACAGAAGCAAAGAAGAATACGCCAAGAAATTGTTAAAGACAATTCAAGGTAAATGCATTATCTTTTGCAATACTCAAGATCAAGCAGATAGATTGTGTAACTATGTATATTACAGTGGTCATCCATTGTCAGAACAGAACTTACAAATGTTTAAAGAGGGTAAAATTAATGTGTTATCATGTGTCTTGCAGTTAAATGAGGGTGTGAATATTCCTGACTTACAACATGCTATTATTCTTCACTCCTATGGTAATGAACGTAAGGCAGCTCAACGTATAGGACGATTGCTTAGGCTTAATCCTGATGAGGTAGCTTCAGTTCATATATTAATGTTTCATGAGACTGTGGATGCTAATTGGGTAAGGAGTGCGCTACAAGACTTTGACAGAACTAAAATAACGTATAAGTAATGTATACCATCATTGACTATGTAGTAGATGAGAAGGGCGTGATGAGTCCTAGTTCTCCTAAAGAAGAACAGAAGTTTTATCGTATGCTACACGCACTCAAACCTGGTAATAGGGTGAGTGCTATGTATGAATTAATCAAAGACAATCACAGTTTGATACAACTAGCAAAAGTGCATGCTCTTATCAGAGAGCTTGCACATTGCACAGGTAATGATTTTGAAGATGTAAAGTTAGAAGTAAAAAGAAAAGCTGGACTTACAATTAAATCCAAGGATAACACTGGTAAAGCAATTGAAATAGTAAAGAGCTTTGCTGATTGTAGTAAAGACCAGCTCAGCATGGGTATTGAAGCTTGTATTGAAATAGGTAATGATGTTGGATGTATCCTTTATTGAGGTTCAATATTGGTCTCCATCTTCTTCTTGTAAGTGTCTAGATCAATTATTTCTGTTAAATTGTTATGTTGAGCATACTCTTCAGATCCCTTAACAAGATATAGCATTGTTTCATAATGAAATACCCATTCATCTTTGATGTTTTTGCTTTCGATTTGTTGACCTGCTTCTTGTAGTTCATCTTCAGTTTTCTCTTTGTAAGTACTTTGAAGAAGTAATACTAGACGTTGATAAAAATCACGATTAAACTTGATGTTTATTACAGCATCTTCTTTAAATATTTCAATCTTGTCTGATGTCAAGTTCATTAGAAAGAGATTTCTTTAGATTCAGTTAGATTTTGGTCTTTGGCGCACTGATCAACCTTAGTACACAAGTCCTCGATTGTATTCCAGGATTTGTCATCAAGAGTGATTTTGTGTTCAAGATGTTTGAGCAAGATTGTTTGTAGAGCTGTGACGTCAGCTAAGGTAAAAGATACGTTAATTACTACGTTTTTCTTTATTACGTCAACATAAGTGTTAGGCATAGTTTAAACTTATTAAATTTATGAGCGAAGTTAGAGAGAAATTGACTCCAGAACAAATTAAAATTAAATTAATTGACAAACTGCGACCAAGTGGTTGGGCTAATCTACTAAAAGGACATCTTCAGTCTGATGATTTTCAAAAAATAATAGAGTTTCTTATAAATGAGAATGCTCAAGGCAAGCGGTTTACCCCGTCGTTAAAGCAAATGTTTACAGCTTTTGAGTTATGTCCTTTAGATAAAACCAGGGTTATTATTCTAGGTCAAGATCCTTATCCACAACCCACAGTAGCTGATGGCATTGCATTTAGTTGTGGAAACACAAAGAAACCAGAGACATCCTTGAGATACATACTAGGAGCTATTGAAAAAGATGTACCTTATGAAGATCAAGATATAACCAATGTTGATACAAGATATGATTTGAGTAGATGGTCTAGTCAAGGAATTTTATGTATAAACACTGCGTTGAGTACTGAGCTAACCAAGGTGGGTAAACATACTAATATATGGGAACCATTTATGCTGTATCTTATAGACATGCTTAACTTTAATCAGTCAGGTCTTATATGGATGCTTATGGGCAAACAAGCTCAAGAATACGCAACACTCATTGGTGATCAACATAAGGTGTTTACTAGTACTCATCCTGCATTTGCAGCGTATCTCAAAGCTAAAGATTGGGATTGTAATGACATATTTAACAAGGTTAATCAGTATCTAGTTGAATACAAGAAAGAAAAAATAAGATGGTAAATTTTTAAAGTTTAAATTTTATTATTATATTAGCCCTATGACAAAATCTCTAAAAGAGTTAGGTTTTATTCACGTTTCAGAGGCATACTCTCAAGCTATTGAATATGTAAAGAAGCGTAGATCAGGAGAAATTAAAAGTGTCAAGACACCTTGGACAAAGTTCAATGACATCAGCATGGATGGTTTAGAATGGAATAGCTTAACAGTTATTGCAGGTAGACCTGGTAGTGGTAAGACGCTCATTGGTAGTATGATTGCAAGGGAAGCATTTAGATTAAATCCAGAACAAGATTTCTGTGTACTAGATTTTCAGTTTGAAATGCTTGCCCGAAGTATTGCATTAAGAGAGATTAGTGGTAACACTGGTATTAATGTGCGTAAATTATCCTCTATTGGAGGACCAGTTGATATGACAGATATTGATGCAGCTATTCGGTATTGCGATGCCAATAAAATGCGTGATGTTTTCACATATGAACGTCCTCTTACAGTAGATAAAATGAAGGATAAAATCTTTGAGTTTATAGAAACAAAGAAAAAACCTACTATTATCACCATTGACCATAGTCTTTTATTAAAGAAGAGTGCAAGTGAAAAAGACAGGATTGAAACCTTGTATAATTTAGGCAACATGCTTGCTGAAACACGCAGGCAATTACCAGTAATCTTTATAGTGCTTAGTCAACTCAATAGAGAAATCGAATCTACTGAGCGATTAAAGCCAGGGAGTATTGGAAACTTCGTCAAAGACAGCGATGTATTTGGTGCAGATGCATTATTACAATTTACTGATATTCTCATTGGTATAAATAGACCTGCTAAGTATGGATTATCATTTTATGGACCAGATAAGATACCTGTGGAATTAGATACATTGGCAATCCATTTTTTAAAAGTTCGTAATGGAGATCCTTGCTTAACATTATTTAAAACAGATTTTGCTAAAAGTAAAATTCATCAAATATTCTAATTATGACACAAAAAAAGAGCGCGTGGCAAACCGCAAAAGATCTGATTGTAGATTATGCAATCAATGATTTAGAAAAAACGTATGATGTAACAGTGGGACCAACACAAGTTGCTCCTAAAGCACATCGTGACTTACCCAACCATGTATTATTCTTTACAGACGAATTTAAGGGCAACCTTATTTATATAATGTATAAGAAGGATTACAAAACATTCTGTGATGGACAAGGTAATATCGTAGACAAACCAATTTATTATCGTCTTAACAAAGATAAAGTAGCTGGATTTAACTACGAGAAAGTAAATCATGTATCAGATAAAAGTTGGTCTGTACCCATTGAGCATTTAGAAAGACTTGTTCCTACTATTACAGAGATTGTAGAGAAGGAAGAAGGTAAAGAAGAGTATCAAATGGGTTTAGACTTGGAACTCGATGACGACAAAGACGAGAATATTTCTACAATGACGTTGAGAGACTTTTATGCTATAGTACAGAACAAACCTGTAAGTAATAAATTTTGGTTAAACAACCTTATTAAGAAAGAAAAATGAGTGAAATTCCTGTTATACAATTGCCTTTAACTCCTGTGAAGGCTAGTATTAAATCACCCAAGGAGCTTATTGTATTTAGCAAACCCAAAGTAGGTAAGACTACATTGCTTGCTGGACTAGAAAATTGTTTAATTCTTGACTTTGAAGATGGGAGTGATTATGTAGATGCACTCAAGCTTAAAGTAAATAGTATAGAGGAACTCAAAGCAATAGGTACTGCTATCAAAGAAGCAAACTACCCTTACAAGTACATAGCAGTAGATACTGTTACAGCACTAGAGGAATTCTGTATTACCTATGCTGAACTGTTGTATTCTAAATCATCTATGGGTAAGAACTGGTTTACTGAGGGTAAGCCTAAGTATGGAACCATCATTAATATGCCACAGGGTGCAGGATATCAGTGGCTTAGAAGTGCGTACAACAAAAGTTTGGATTATATCCGCACACTAGCTCCTCGTATTATACTAGTAGGTCATGTAAAAGATACCATTTTGGAAAAACAAGGTAGTGATTTTAATTCCCTTGATTTAGACCTCACTGGTAAAATAAAACGTATTACCGCTAGTAATTCTGATGCCATTGGTTATCTTTATCGTAAGGGAAATCAAAACATCATTAGCTTTAATACAACTGACGAAGTATCTTGTGGTGCTCGTCCAGAACATCTACGCAACAAAGAGATTGTACTATCTCAAATTAATGAAACAGAGGATGGCAGTACAGTCATTACTCACTGGGATAAAATATACATAGATTAACAATTAAAACTAAAAATTATGTTTAGCAGTAAAGACGCAGATAAAAAGATGGGTTCAGGTATTCCCAAAGTAATTCAACCTGGTAATGTAATAGCTCGTGTGTTAGACATGAAACTTGAGGTACCACCCTATGATGCTAATGCATATGGGTTGATGCTCATGCTTGAAACTCAACCTATCGAAGATGGATTTGAAGGTTTAGCAATCAACAAAGACGTACCTGAAATGGGTAACTATGTAGGTCAAGTTGCTCGTGTGCAGACTCATCAATATTCCTATAGTGACTACACTAATAAGGAAGGTAAAACAACTAGTAAAGAAGATATGATCTTCCGCTGGATTTGGAATTTTGCTAAAGAGATTGGTGCTACTAAAGCACTTATCGATCATAATGTAGAAGGTAATAGTATTACTGAGTATGTAGAGAATGCTAAGAAGTATCTAATAGGTAATGATCGTTGGATTCACTGGTGTATTGGTGGTTCTGAATATGAGAACAAAGCTGGTTATACACAGCATCGCTTATTTATTGTAAAGCCAGAGAATTCTAAAATTGGTTATGCACTTCAAGTAGCAGATGTTTATCCTAGTAAGTTAATTGTTTTTAACGAAGCTGTACACATCAAGAAAAAGAAGGTTTCTGAGAGTTTAAGTTCATTTGAAGGCAAAGATGCTGGATCTGAATTATTGGATTTAGATTAAGTTTATATTGGTTATGTGATAAAGGGGGATGAATAGTCCCCCTTATTACTTTAAAATTTATTGGTATGTTTTCAAGTAGAAAAGCTGTATTTGACAGCATTGATATACCTACTGCATGGATATTCGAGTATTTTCTTAAACTTGATGTCAAACTTATTGGGCAAAGTCATAATTTTAAAAGCATATTCAATGTAAATGACTCTAATCCTAGTATGTATCTCTATGTAAAGAATGGTAAATATAGATTCAAATGTTTTAGTACAGGTTTGGGTGGTGATGGATACGATTTAATAATGATTTTACAGGGATGTAACTTTAGAAGCGCGTATGAAATTGTGCGTGATCAATATCTGCAAGTTGCTGATAAAAAAGTAGCATTTACTGATGTGATAGAATCAAAGTGGTCGGTTGTCAATTACAAGATACGCGATCATTGGACCAAAGATGATGCTAATTACTGGAGTGAATATAACATTGGCTCTAAAATACTATCTAGGTTTAATGTACATCCGTTAAGTGAATTTACAATGGCTAAGGGTGATGAATCATTTGTTAAAAAGAATTTTAGAACTTATGGTTATTTTACTCAAAGTAAAGAATTATACAAGATATATCAGCCAGAAACTGAGCACAGATTTATAAATGTAAAAAACTGTATACAGGGTTGGGATCAAACAAGTTCTGACATTGACAGATTATTTATATGTAGTTCACTAAAGGATGTGATGTCTTTGTATTCATTGGGTATTAGTGCTAATATCATTGCTCCACAAAGTGAAACGTCTAACATAAATACGATAACTGATTGGGTATCATTTCACAAAGAAAAATATACTATCTTTGATAATGACCCTGCTGGTATCAAAGCAATGCAATCGTATGATGATTGGTATGGTATACCATATCTTGTTTTACCTTTGAGCAAAGACATCAGTGATTCTGTAAAAGAATATGGTGCTAAAAAAGTTAAAGCAGTATTACTATCAATGATAAATCAATGAAATCAAAACTATTCTTCATACCAGGAGCTGTACCTTCAAGTAAGAACAGCAGAATAATGACTCGCAGTGGGTTCTTTATAGGAAGCAAAGCCACTCAAAAATATCGCAAGTTATCTAAAGTACACTGGGACAAATACAGAGATGAGTTTAAAAAATTTATCTCTGTTGAGTCCAAGCCTATCATTGTGGGAATGCACTTTGTAAGAGGTAGTAAACACAAGTGGGATTTTATTAATCCTGCTCAGACTATACAAGATGAGATGACTAAAAATGGATGGATAGAAGATGACAATGTGCATGAGTTACTACCTGTGCCATTACTAATTAATGGTCAGTATTGGAGTTATGACAAAATCAAAAGTGGGGTATATATTGCAGTACTGAGCTCCTTCTGTGAAGAATTTGAAAAATTAAACGTAGATGAAACAAATTAAAAGTAATGATTTAGATCTTGTAGAAAGATTAAAGTTAGAAGACGAGTTCTTCTCAAGAGAGTTTCTGATGTCTTATTCAGGATTAAGTAAATTGAACTATAGTCCAGGTGCATTCTATCTTCATTATGTTCTTAAACAGCGCGATGATGTAATGAATAAACCTATGATTGAAGGCAGTTTGATACATTGTATGTTGCTTACTCCTGAGAAATTTAATGAACAGTTTGTTGTGCTACCAGATGCATTCCCTAGCGACAATCCTAAGAAGGTAATAGATCGTTTGAGTAAGCATATACAGATAGTATATCCTGAAATAGTAGATACCAAAGAAAGCATATTACCCTATTTAGAGAACGTACAAAACGCAGTTATTGATATTCTTAAAGATGAAAATCTATACCAGAGTTTAAAGACTGATGCACAAAGATTAGATAAGATACTTACTGAAAAAAACATGGAGTACTTACAGTTTTTACTTCAGTGTAAAGATAAGATGGTAGTAGAGTATGATATGGTGGAGTTTGCTGAGAAAATCAGAGAACAAATAATGTCAAATGATACTATCAGAAATCTGATGGGATTCAATGACAAGAGTACTCAGAAGTCATATAATGAGTTAGAAGTAGTTGCATTTCCTGATGAGTATACGTTTGGTCTTAGAGGTATAATTGATAGCTTGGTCATTGACCATCAGGATAAGGTAATCAGAGTAAATGATCTCAAAAAGACTTCCAAAGCAGCAAGTGCATTTCAAGAGTCTATTGATTATTATCAATATTGGTTACAAGCTGCTATCTACAATATGATTATCAATAATATCAAACAATCATCATTCAATGTAGACTATCCTGTAGAGTTTAGGTTTATTGTAGTAGACCCTTATCTACATGTAGTACCATTTCTAGTGAGTGAAGTAACCATGAGTAGATTTACAGAAATGACAAAAGATTCATTGCATATTGCCAATCATCACTTTATTCACAAAGACTTTAGTGCGCCCTTTGGCGTAATGATAAGTACAAACAACGAAATTATAATATGAGTTTATTTCACTTCAAAACTCTGTATCGTAAGTATTTCCAAAAGTCAAAAGCATTTCTTGTTCCTCTTTTGGGGTTAAAGAAGGCTACTCCTTTTCCATTCATACAAAGTTACATTACATGGGAAAACGCGCATACACTAGAAGAATGCAAGCTTATTCTCAACTATGCTAAGTATGAAGGAGATGAGTTTAAAATATATTTACTCAAACGTCTTATGAGTAATAAGATGTTTGATGAGTATCATGAAATGGAAGATGGTACAATAGCTCTTACATTTGACCTTAACTGTGTCAAAGAAGATTACAAATGTGTTGTTTTAGGTAAATACAGTCAACTTAGCAATAATACAAAGTCTATGATTAGATCATATTATGGATACAACACTGCTGAGTGGGCTTACATGGAGTCATTTCTATACCCTAAGCAATATGTCAATCAATACGTAAAACTTCTTAATGTAGAAGAAATTCACTTCAACGTAAATGGTGAGTTGTGTGACAAACCAAATCTTAAACTAGAAACATTTAAACTTAAATATAATGAAAAACATGATGATGTTAATCCACTCGACGTGGAACAAGGGAAAGACTATCAAGCTAATTCCGACGCATATTGATTGTCCTTATAATGAAGCAATCTATGACCCAGACCAAAAAGTACTTGCTGTTATTAGTAAGGAGTGCAAAGAGACTTATCAAATGTTACCCAAGTTTACAGATAAGGGTGATGTAATGTATCTTAAAGGTGCTCGTGAAAATGGCAAATCTTATGCTGAAGAGCGTAGACTAGTGGATACATACTATGAATACTACTTGGAAAACAAAGCAGACATATTATTATTTATTGAAATGTTCGCAGGAGATGATGCAAAAATAAAAGCAGATGCTTTCATGAGTATTGTTGTTCCACAGATAGAAAACCCAATGATGTACGAAGGTGTAAAAACTTTATAATGACTAAGCATCACTGGGTGTATGATCTTGAGACAATTCAGAATTGTTTCATTGCTGTGTTTGAGTCTTACATAGAATCTACAAGAAAAGTATTTGTAGTCCACACACTCAAGAACGATTTACCTCAGCTCATTGAATTTCTACTAGAATGTAAAAAAGAAAAGTGCTGGTTTTTTGGTTACAACAACATAGCATTTGATGCACAAATTATCCAACACATACTCAAAAACAAAGATCGTTATATTACGATGAATGTTGATGAGTTCACTGCTGAGATATATGAGTATGCACAGCTTGTAATTGAAAAAAGTAATCGTGGTGAGTGGCAAGACTATCCAGAATGGAACCTGAGTATACCTCAATTGGATATATTCAAGTTAAATCACTGGGACAATGATGCAAAACGTACTAGTCTGAAATGGGTTCAATATGGGATTGATTGGCATAATGTAGAAGAAATGCCACATCCTCATTACAAACCAGTGGTTGGCATTGAAACCCTAAATGACATAGTAAAATATTGCATTAACGATGTGGGGAGTACCAAAGCTATCTTTTTGGATGAAAACATGAAGAAGCAAATCAATCTACGCAGTAAGCTCAGTAAGGTATATGATATCAATCTTCATTCAGCTAGTGAACCTAGAATAAGCAAGGAGATATTCGTGCACTTCTTGTCTAAAAAGCTGAAAGCTACTCCCAAGATGATTAAAGAACTCAGGACTATAAGACACAGCGTTCTTGTAGAGCCATTGATATTGGATTATGTAAAATTCTCCACTCCTGAGTTCAGTAACATGCTTGCTTGGTTCAAGAAACTTAACATCATTATAACAGATGGTAAGATTAAGGGACCACAACACATTATGAAGTACAAGGATATAGACACTGTATACGCACTGGGCGGTATACATGGTTGCATAAAGTCTGGAATATATGAATCTGAAAAAGACTGGGTTATTGTTACCGCAGACGTCACTTCGTTTTATCCCAACTTAGCAATTAGAAACAAATGGAGTCCTGAGCACATACCCAATGATGCATTCTGTGAGCTCTATGAGTGGTTCTTCTTAGAGCGTAAGAAATATGACAAGAAAGATCCGTTGAACTATCTATTCAAAATTATTCTTAATAGTACCTATGGTCTAAGCAAAAACAAACACAGTTTTTTATATGATCCAAAGCTAACTTTCACAATTACAGTGAATGGTCAGTTACTACTAAGTATGCTTTATGAGATGATAACCCTTCGTATACCAGAAGCTATACCACTTATGCAGAATACAGATGGTTTGGAGTTCAAGATGCCACGTTCTAAGGTGGAACTGTTTGATCAAGTATGCAAAGAATGGGAAATTACGACCAACTTACAATTAGAGACTTCTACTTACAAAAAGATGATCATCAGAGATGTAAACAATTACATTGCTGTATATGAATCTGGTGATGTGAAGTGCAAAGGTGCATTCGAGTGGAAAGACTTACCCTTACATAAAAACAAAAGTTTTTTGGTAATAGCCAAAGCACTTTATGAATACTTTGTACATGGAGTTAAACCAGAGGATTACTTAGAGACTAACAATAACATCTTTGATTACTGTGGAGGTGTCAAGATTAAGGGTGAGTGGTTTTTCACTGCTGAGTATATAAAAGATGGCAAATACTACAGGGATGTATTACAAAAACTAGTTAGATATTATATATCTGCAACTGGTTCTAAACTTGTAAAGTCTCACCGTGATGGTAGGAATATACAACTTGAGTCTGGTAGATGGTTACAAACAGTGTTTAATAAATATCAAGAACGTTCCTTTGATGCGTATGATATAGATAAACGTTATTATTTAGAGAAAATTTATCAGGAAATTGCTAATATTGAAGGTAGCAAAAAAGATTTATCACAAATATTATTATTCTAATGAAAGATACTATAATCGATGCTGTAGTTCGTCAAGTCAAAGAAGACTTACACTACAATGATACAGAAGCTTTGGAGGAAATGCTAAAGCTTCTGTATTCCAAAAACAATCATGAAATAATGAAAAACTACTTACCAGAAGAAACCTGGGAAGACTACAAAGACTATGAAGAACTTGACTGAATTAAGAGACAAAATCCATGATAATAGTCGCCAGAAAGGATTTTGGGATGAACCAAGAAACATTGGCGAAGCATTAATGTTAATTGTTACTGAATTATCTGAAGCTTTAGAGAGCCATCGTAAGACAGGTACGATTAAACATTTAGATGTAATGGTTAAAAAAGCAATGAATGAAATGGAGGAGGATGAATTCAAAGAACACTTTGCGATTATGGTCAAAGATTCATTTGAAGATGAAATGGCTGATTCAATTATTCGTATTCTTGATTTATGTGGTGGTCTTGATATTGATATTGATTGGCATATTGCAGCCAAAATGAAGTATAACGATTCAAGAACTAGACTGCATGGAAAAAAGTATTAAAAATGAAAAATTATTTACATTAAAAGAAGTTCAAACTTTTGTAAGATGGGGAATACATCAAGCTTATTTAGCTGATATATATGAACTAGATGTTCTTGAACAAGAAACACAAAAAATATGTAATCTGTTATCTGAAACATTAATAAAAACTTTAAAAATAGAAGACTAATGAAGATTATTGGAATAATAGTATTGGTTATACTAGGAATCAGTTTATTACTGTTAACATGCATGGGTTTATATGCTCTTTGGTTTATGGCTTTACCTGACTGGATTAATAAAATAAAAACTAAAATTAAAGACTAATGGAAAATGAATAGACAAGATTAATATGAGCAAACAAACAGCAGTTGAATGGTTAATTGAAAATTTAGATATTATTTGGGAAGAAAAAATAATAGACTTAATTGAACAAGCCAAAGAAATGGAGAAGGAGCAGATAATGGATGCCTTTGTAGAATGCTGGAAAGAAAATATGCCTGAAGGATATGAATGTAAACAATCAGCAGAATATTATTATAACGAAACATACAAATGAAAAAACAAACAGCGGTTGAATGGTTGCAATCAGAAATTGATAACAAAGATATGGGAGAGATTCCTATGTGGATATATGATTTTATACAACAAGCCAAAGCAATGGAAAAGCAACAGATAATAGATGCTTGTAATTTACAAAGAAATGATTATAAAGGTATGCCTACATACAATAAAAGTGGAGAACAATATTACAACGAAACATACAAAGGAGAAGAACAATGAGTAAAGAATTTATACCTTATGAACAAGCATTAGCTTTAAAAGAATTAGGATTTGATGAACCTTGTTTTGGTTATTACAATGTTAGCAACCAAGAACTAATAGAAGACTTATCAAATAATAGAACAGGAAATGATGATTCGAGATGGGCATCAGCACCACTTTACCAACAAGCATTTAGATGGTTTAGAGAAAATCATAATTTAAGAGGATTCATTGGATTCAGACCCAACATAAAACAATTTGATTGTCACATTTACGATATGTCTTTGTCAGGTAAAGAATATGTTAAACAAAGAACAATGGAAGAGTTTAACAAAGACCCTAAAGTTGGAACTTACGAAGAAGCAGAACTTGAATGTCTTAACAAATTAATTGAAATAGTAAAGGAGAAGAAATGAGAACATTTTATGATTTTAGAGCAGATAATTGCCATCAAGAACCTAATAAATACCCTCTTCAGGGCTATGTCTTATTAAAAAGTAAACATTACTGGTTATGTTGGATATATAAAGATAATCATGTGGTGGGTATGAGACAAAGCATAAGCGGTTTTATTGTAGCTCCCAGGAGTATTTACCTATACAATGTATATATAGGAAAAGGATTCTGGGATGCCTTTAAACAACTAATTAAAGGAGGTCATAATGAGTAATGAAAAATTACACATATTTGATGTTATACATCGTTCTGCTCTGGAAAAATTTGAACATAAAAACACTTGGGAATATAATTTAAGGCAAGTTGTACGATATGATTCAGAAGATAATCATAGTGATGTGTGTTTTTATGTTCGAGAGTGGTTAGAAATAATTGCAAAACAAGAAGGCTATAATCTGGTTAAAGAATGATGTATAACTACTTATTGGCGTAACACAATAGCGCATATTCCTAATAATAGGGAGGATTGGAGAATAAAAATATAAAATAAAAAAACAAATGGAGAACAACAAATTTGAAAAAGTGCTGAACATCTTAAATGCAACAGGCACGAATTGGTCAACAGAAAAGAAACAACTTGTTTCAGTTGATGGACAAACAACAGGTAGTTATGGAATGTTTCGTAGTGATACGAAAGCGTGGTTAGGAACTGCGAAAGCACAATACCAACCAATGAACAACTCAACCATTGTTGAGCATTTAGTTGATGCAACAGATTCTTTGAACTTGGAATTGAAGAAGGGTGGAATGTTCAGTGGTGGTTCAAAGGTATATTATCAAATTGAATTGCCAACAGACTACATTGGCAAGTCAAACATCAAGCGTTACATCACTGCAATCAATTCTCACGATGGTAGTACATCTATTGCATTAGGAAGCAGCAATGTTGTTGTTGTTTGTCAGAACACATTTTATAAGGCATACAGGGAGATGGAGAAGGTGCGACATTATGCAACTGCATCAGCAAGATTGCAATTGATTGCATCCAACCTGCGTGATACGATTACGATGGATGAAAATTTGATGACTACATTTAAGCGAATGGCAGATATGCCAATGAAGGATGAGATTGTTGAGCGATTGGTTAAGAAACTTTTTACCAAAACAGAAACAACAGATAAACTTGCTGACTTGCCAACACGAACCAAGAATAACATAGAGCTGTTTGCAAACAATCTAGAAACAGAAATAAATTTGGAAGGTAAAACTATTTGGGGATTGTTCAATGCAGTCACTCGACATACCAATCATACAACTGCACCGAAGAACGAAGAAATGAAGTCCCAGTATTTAATGAGTGGTAGTGGAATGAGAACAAACAATCTTGCATACGATGAGTTAATGCAATGGGTAGAAGAGAACACTGCAACATTACACTTTGTTACTAAATAGAATTAAGAATAGCATTGATTAAAAAGAGAAAACCCCTACTTAT
>Ga0181348_1000167_pt1 | contig 25885 bp, 29 predicted proteins | sample Su13VDMM110DN_FD_130092 | JGI IMG/M metagenome (GOLD analysis project Ga0181348, IMG submission 130092) | Freshwater viral communities from Lake Michigan, USA - Su13.VD.MM110.D.N | ecosystem: Environmental > Aquatic > Freshwater > Lake | place: USA: Michigan | collected 2013-07-16
CTTTTGCTCAATTTGGTAAAATAGCTGAAATTAAACCTTTCCCTTTAAGAGTAAGAGGGCAGTCTAGGACAGTAGTACACGGACTAGTTATTGATCCTATAGTATTAAAAAAATATAATGATTATATAACAGGTTTAAATACTGATTTTTTAGTAAGTAACCAGTTAACTAAATACGAAAAAACTATAGAGCAATTAAAATCTCAAATCAAAATACTTGAAAAGAGAAAGTCTGAAGGTAAATCTGATTATTACGAAATTAATTCTAAAATAGATGCTATTGATGCTAAAATAAAAGCTATTGAAGCTAAATATAATGATCAGAATCTATTTAAACAAGCTAAATCACAGATAAGTGAAGTAACTCAGAATATCAGAGCTATTAACTTACAGTTAAGTGAAGATATGACTTCTGAGAATGTTATGAAAGCTATGAATATTCTTATGGAATCTGATAATGTTATAAAAGGATGGTTATCTATAGATGAATTTATGGACTATTCTACAGGAACAGTTGAAAAGAAAACATGGAATTCTATTAAAACATTGCTAACTGAACAAAGAAAAGAATATTTAGATGTACTTAAAAGAGCTTATACTAAATATAACTCAGAGATTTTAAAAAGATCTGATTCTGATAGTCTATTTAGTTCTGTTACAGATATTAGTGGTATGAGTAGAGAAATGCTTGATATAAGTACAAGTGATGTATCTTTACTTAAATCAGTTCATGAGGCAGTAAACAGGTCAAGACGTGAAAAAGATCAAGAATTAATAAGTGCTGAAAAGCAAATTGAAGATATATTTCAAAGACTTGAAACTATAACAGGTAAAAAAGGTTTAGTTGCAAGTGATGTTTTTTTACAAAAAGATAGTAATGGTAAATGGACTGGTGCTTTAGTCAAAGAATTCTTAAATGAATTTTATCAAAAAAGAAATAAATTAAAAGCTGAAGCACAAGAATCAGGAGAATGGGGTGAATACTATGCATTTATTAATGCTAATACTCATACAATAACTCAGGCTGAATTTGAATCTAAATCTAATAGTGTATTTAATACTGAAGATTATCAAAAACAAACTGATTTACTTGAAAAATATGCTAAAAGAGAAAAAGTAGAAAGAGAAAAATTAGAGTCTTTAAAAGAACAGGCTCAACATGAATTAGATGGTAATCAGATTACTCAAGAAGAATATAATAATAAAATACTTGAATTAGATAAAAATATTGCTATATGGGTATCTACCAATAGCCCTTATGCTTATTGGGCTGCTAAAAAAGCTAAAAGAAGCACTAAAGGTATGTATGGTTTTAACTATATATTTAATAAACCTATAAGTAAATGGTTGGATCCTAGCTATAAAAAAATTAAATCTGATCCTAAATTATTTGGTTTATATAATGAAATAAAAGATTTTTTCTATCAGAATGATAAAAATGTACCTAATAATTTATATGGTATGTTACCTGAGTTAAGTAAAACTTTTGTTGAAAAGATGAAAGAAGATGGTACCATGTCTTTATTAAGTTCTACAAGTGATTGGATGAAAAATCTTTATTCTGAAGATATAGCTAACTCTAAAGAATCAGATATACGTATTGGTAATAATGTTATAAAGAGTATACCTGTTTCTATGATGGGTAATCATTTAGCTATTGAAGATAAATCAAGGGATTTAAAAGCTATTTTAAAAGCTCATACAGCTACTTCTTTGCACTATAAGCACATGTCTCAGGTACAACCTATAGCATCTGCTGCAGAGCAGTTATTAGCTGAAATTAAGGCTATTAAAAAAGTTGGAGGTAAGGTTTTAACTGATTCTTCTGGAAACCCAATAGAATTAGTTGGTGGCTTATTAAATGCAAGAGAGCAATTAGGGTATTATATAGATACAGTTATTTATAAAAGATCTAAAGTACAAGAAGCTGTAAGTAATAAAAAAACTTATTCTACTAAAGACAAAGAGTTTATAAAAGAACTTGATAAACAATTAAAAGAAGGAAAGATAACTCAAGAAGAGTATGATATTGCTAATGAAAAATTAGGTCGGAACATAACAGGATCTAAAATAGGAGATACAGTTATAACTTATACTTTCTTAAAAGCATTAGGTTTAAATGTGGTGTCACCTATAGTAAATGGTACATTTGCTTTTATAAGTAATTTTACACATAGTGCTGGTAAAGTAGATTTTGACACACCTTCTGCTATGAGAGCCTTAAAAGTTATATTAAGTAGTTTAACACAATCTGTTACTTTTGATGCTTTAAAATCAAAAGATGCTGAAAAGCTATATGCTTTTGCAAGTAAATTAGGTATAATGCATGATGTATCTGAAGGTACTGTAGCTAAAAATCTAGTAGATAAAGTCATGAAAATGCAAAGTAAATCAGAATTTGCTGGTGTTGCACAGTCTATGACTGCTACTTTAATGTATCAAAAACTTAAAGATAAAAATGGTAAAGATGTATCTGTATGGGATGCATATAAAGTAGTTAATGATGAGTTAGTCTGGGATACAGATAAAATGGGTGCTTATATAGAACCTGCTATTAATGAACTTTTCTCTAAAGAAAGAAAAGGTGTTAATATGTATAAAATGCATGCCAGAATAACTCAGATGAATAAGTTTTTACATGGTAACTACAGAGACCCTATGATGCTTAAAAAGACTATACTTGGTAGAGCTGTAAGTTTATTTAGAACATGGTTACCTATGTCTGTAGCTGAAAGATTTGGTAAAGAATATTTTGATGATTCTTTAGGTAGAATCAAGAAAGGTAGATATAGATCAGTAGCTACAGCTTTTAATCAAGATGGTCTTATTAAAACTCTTACAAGAGTAGTAAAAGGTCAGTTGTTTCTTAATAACACAGAAGGATTAGAAGATGTAGATGTTGAAAATATCAGAAAAGTCAATGCTGAATTAAGGTCTATTATGTTCTTATCAGCTATAGCAATTATGTTAAAATCAATTGCTGGAGATGATGATGATGATAAAACCTCTTTATATATGGCTCTGAATGTAATTAACAGAACATATGCAGATATAACCTTCTTTACTAACCCTAACTCTGCTAATCAGATCTTTAAGAATGCTATACCAGCATTTAAAACTATAACTGATTTTACAGATATATTTATAGCTATACCAGGATTAATTGATGGTACAGATACTTATAAAACAGGACATAGAAAAGGTAAAAGTAAAATGGGTAAAGAAATTATAGAAAATATAATGATAGTAAATCAGTGGGATAAACTTAAGTCCTCTGGTAGTTATTTATATGAAAACATGAGGTAAAGGCCCTATATTAAATTTTTTAACTCCTGGCTTAATACACCAGGAGTTTTTTATTTAAATTATACAATTTCATCTATAGGTATATCATCAGTAGTATCTACTATATTTCTAATATCAATTAGATATAAACACATTTCATGATCTCTATAAGTATTAACAAAATCTTCTTTTACAAGATAAGTGCAACCACTTAAATAGTTTTCAAGTTGAGCTTTATAATCTATTACTACATCAATTAATATTAATGGGTGACGCAATCTTCTATATACTTCATTAATAACTTCTCTAAATTCTTCTTTAGTTAACCAACATAATAAATTATTAATATATTGGAAAGATATAGATTGGCAGTTACCTGTGGGTTCATAAAATATAGCTTGTGTACTCAATTTATTACTACCACATAAAGGATTAGTAATTTCTAATGTCCAAAAACCTTGTTTTGGTAATTCTAATTTTATTTCCATAGTTTAATTTTATTTTATAGAAAAGGTGAATAACAGGTTTGGACTCTGCTACTCACCTTTAGTTAATCCCCATACGACTGGGTTTCACATATTTTTATTTAATTTATTTATTATTTTGGAACTGGTAGGCAGATTCCTCCACCTACCAATTAGTTTAATTAACTTATTTTACAATATATGTATTTCGGTTGATTTTAAGCTCTGTTATAGTGTTAGGATTAACTGTTCTATAACCTCTATTAGTAACAGTCATAGTAATATTACCAAGACTTGTTTGATTCTTACGTGAACCATTCATAGTACGTAATGTACCATTTTTTTTAGTAAAAGTTACTGTAAATCTACGGCCTTTAGAATTATTAATCAATTCTACTGCTTTTGTCTTTGAAATTCTTGTTGCTGTCATTGTTGTTGTATTTTTCATTTTTAATTTATTTTTAATTGCTAATATATGCATAAATCCTATTTGAGTAATTTTATTTAATTGTTTTTGTAAACTCATTTCTTCTCAAATAATTTACTTGGTATACTTGTATATTTACCACAATCTTGACATTGTAATCTTTGCTTTATTAAACCAGATGCTGTTACTGAAGTTCCCCTCTTTTGTAATCTTGTAGAACTACAATTAGGACAAGAACATCTATTACCACCTTCTAATACAGCAACATGAGTTTTACTTTTAACATATGGATTTAATCTCTTAAATACTTGTTCTAAAATTAAAACATCTTTCTTACAATAATCAATCATTTTAATTAATGATGTTTTATTATTTCTTAAAATAATATCATCCCACAATTTTAATCCACCAGTTTCCATCTTTCCACCAAGGCCAAGTAATTTAGCAATATAATCTAACTTATTTGAATTAAATTTAAAATTACCCCTACTTAATTTTAGAGTATCTACTGTTTGATAATCTGGAAATACATCAATACTATGAAATAAACATCTTGTTCTTAACCATTTTATATCAAAATTATCTCCATTATGACCTATAATTTCATCTGCGCCATTGATAATTTTAGAAAATTTAATAAGCATTTGCTTATCATCTCCTTTATCCCAATGAAGTTCATGAATTTTAGATTCATCTTCCCACTTGTAACAAATACAAATAATAGCTCTTTCTTTTATAATATTATCAGGAGATATATTAAGTTCATAACCCACATTCCACGAAGAAACTATGTTATAACTTGTTTCAATATCAAAAAATAATCTTTTAAATTTAGAACCTTTATTTATATTAAATTTATTTTTACTAAATACTGGTTTATTCATTAATAGTTATTATATTTTCTTTTACTTTAAAATTTTCAACATCAACTAAAACTTCAACTACTTTAATTATACAATCTTTTATTAAATTATCTATATCTAATGCATTATAATTATTTTCTTCAATTACTTGTTTAATTATTTCATTGATGTTTATAGTTTTCATAATTAATTTTTTATAAAATTATTATTTTTAAGAACCACAAGTACCGCCTCCATTTATGTCACAAATATCGTGGAATTGTTCTTTATATTCTTTACCTTCATGAGATTTAGCTTCCTCATAATCTACAACAGTAAGAGGTTGCCCACCTCTTGAACCATCTGGATAACAAGTAAAGCCTCTTAATAAAGGAGTATATTTAGCTAAAGTCATTGCAAAATCTTTAACTATTGTATCATTATTAAAGTCACTACCCCATTTAGGAATATTAATTGTTGAACTAATGCTCATATCTACATATTTTTGTATGTCAGCTTGAAATTTAATTCTTCTTTCATGATCTGTTGATAAAGTAAGTGCTGTTTCTATTAAATTTGGCTCAATACCATATTTTTGAATAAGTATTTTAGCTGTACCATCAACTACATATTGATAATGCCATTCTTTATTACCTTTTAAATACCTACGTTTATAGGCTACTGCATATAAGGGTTCTATACCTGTAGTTGTACCAGCTAAAATACCAATACTCCCAGTGGGTGCAATAGCTCTAAAACTAATAGGTATTGATATATTGAGTTTATTACATAATTCTTTTGCGGACTGTTCAGATTCTTCTTCATAAACTTTTAACCATTCATGTAATTCTGGTGTAACTTCATATTTTGAATTTCTTTTTAAAAGCCATTCATGAATTCCCATTAAACCTAATCCTAATTTTCTGTTCTTTTTACGAACTTCATGGATTTTTTCATAAGGTAAATGAGCTTCTAAAGTACCACAAACTAAAAATTTACTTGATAATCTAACAACTTGTCTAAATTTTTCTATAGTATCAATATTTGCCATATTAATACTACCAAGATTACAAACATCTGAATCATCTTCACTAGTTACTTCTGTACATGCATTTCTAAGAGTTTCATTTTCTTTTTCAAAAAAGTTAAAGCTAAAACCTGGCTCACCAGTTTTTAAAGCTTGTCTACAATTCTCTAAAAATGTTATTGGTATAACTTTTGGTTCAAGTGTTTTACCACTTTTGTAAGTTTCTTTAATAGTTTCTAGGTCTGTCTGAAAGACTTCTTCTAAAAATTTATTATCATAATTTAAACTTACATTTGTCATATCCAGTGGTGCTGGATAATTAAAGTCTTTTTCTTTTAAATAACCTATGGTGAGGTTTTTCCCCTCTTCGTCATAAGCCCCTTTTAAGGGAATATTATACCAATCTTTACAATGTAAGAATTCTGCTGCATCTGAATGTTTCCAGTTTAAACTAGCATAAATTGCACTTCTTCTGCTTCCACCTTGCTGTATCTCTCTACCCAACTCATTAATCATCCTCATCTTAGATACAGGTCCAGCAGCTAATCCTCCAGTTCCTTTTATTTTAGAACCCTTAGCTCTATAAACTGAATAATCTATACCTATACCACCACCTGTCATTAAACAAGATTCGGATTTCCAAGATAGGTTAGCCCAATCCTCTTTTGAGTCTTCTTCAGCTTTTAATAGGTAACAATTATTATAAAATTGGTTTCTTCTACCAGCGTAATATAAATACCTACCACCAGCAATAAATTCCATTTTAGTGTGTATATTAATCAGATTTACTATATCTTCTTCAGACATATACTTTTCACATACTGTTCTAATTAGAGTTTCACTGAGTTTATCCCAAGTTTCAGCACCTTCATGTTTATATTTATGATTAAAAATATCTTCTGAAAATTGTGTTCTAAAATAGGTACTTTTACTGTTTAATTCCATACAATTCTTCTATTGTTTTAAATAATTCTTTCTCTTTATCTGGTGGTTCTAAAATCTCACCATGCTCCATAATAGCATCTAATTCTACACCATAATAATTCGCTATATCCTTATACTTTTCAGCTGTAGGATTTATAGCATCAAATACCTTAATAATAGGTTTACCTGATAATTTATCTTTTTCTTTTCTACTTGATACCCTACCATAACTTTCTTCAAGTAATTTCTTGAATTTAGTACTGAATTTGGTAAATTTACCATCTTTAAAATTTGTAAAATCAGCTTCAAATTCTTTGGGTATCTTTAGTTTTAATATAACCTCCATATTATCATCTGCATAAGATGAATCAATATAGTTGTTATCACAAGTTAAATTATAAATAATCAAAGTTAACTTATCATCATTTATATTATCAAAAACAACATAAACATGATTGTCTTTATCAAAATAACTATTAATTAAATAATAGTCTAATGGAGAGTTTTTAAATAAGGGTTGACCATACATTGGGAGAATAAACCTACTAGTTTTACTTTTTTTCAGATTATTCTCATCCATAAACTCTCTTCTTCTACTCATATTTTAACATATCTAATTCTACTACTCCGTGTTTCTCGTACACTTCTCTGGGGTACTCCCAGAAATCTTTCTCTTTATGCCATAAATAATCCTCAATCAACTGTCTCCAGCCTTTTACTCTTCTATTGGTAATCTTGTTAATACCTCCAAATTCTCCTGTTTTTAAATCATCTTCTGTACATTGGTATATTAAAGGTTGGTCTAATTGTAGTTGGCTTATTACAATAAATCTAAAAGGTAATATTGTATAATCAGGATAAATTATTTTTAACCCGTAACTATAATAAGAAGCCTGTAAATAATACTGATATTTAAGAAAATTTGATGGGAATTTTGAAAGATATTCACCTGTTGATTTTAAATCTATTGGTTGAATTACTTTGAGTTTGTGGTTAATTACTAAAATATCTAATAAAGCTTTACCTTCTAAATCATCATTTATATGAAATTGTATAGGTTCCTGATATAGTATTTCTACATCTTTATCAGGGTTATTCCAGAACTCCTTTGTAAACTCGTGATTTAAGAGGGTTTCCTTTGCTTTTAAGACACTTTTGTATACTTCGTATGCAATTACTTTCTTATTTTCTGAAGATATCAGAAATCTCAAATATCTGAGCCCCTCTGTTAATAATCTGTCAACCACTTTGGGTTGTGAGTCTCTTTTAAAGCCAACTATATTATAAGAGTCTTTAATCAGGTATTCATCAAGTATGGGTATATCAATATCCCAATTGATTTTCACGTCATTTTTCTTATGTTGCCTATATAGCTCATCAATAAAATCACCTAATTGTCCAGTAGGTTTATCTTCGCTACTAGTTAATATCAGATATTCTTCATAAAATTTTTCTTCATTTTGAGTTAAAAGTATGTCAAGAACATCCCCAAAGGTAATTCCCTTATTGTTAATTTCACTGTTATCAAGACAGGATTTAGGGTTTTTTGATACTTTACTGAGTTTACTGTAACTTATTGCTGGGTACTCTCTGTAATTTTCATTTGTTATTAACATAATTTTTCTTCAAGTTCTTTTTCATTTATTTTAAGTATTTGAGTTACACATTCGTTTATCTGAGTTTTGTTTTTAACAAGAAAAAGCCTCTTAGTACAATCTTGTGTAGCTAAGAGGCGTTTGAACATTTTCCATTTTAACGGAACATTTTGTTACTTTAACATTACTGTTAAGGTTAAATCATTTCTGTTTAACTCTATAGTTTTATATATAGCTATAGTTCAGACTTTACCACTCTCCTATATTACTATAGGACACCTATTGGAAGTCGTTGCAGGCTTTTATAAATTATTATTTAGAGTTTAAAGTGCTTTCCATTCTGACCATGTAAAACCATATTCATTATGAGTTGTTTTATTACAGATTTCTGTAAATGATCCTTCTTCAACGTAAAATACTCTTTTATTAATTGTATCGCAATATGAAGTTCTGAAAGTATCTATTACTTCTTCATTTAGTTGATTCTGCGGAAACAAATCAATAACTATATCTTTTATAATTTTAAAAGTACATTTAGGGTAGTAGTATTTACAAATTCTATAAACATCTCCCATAGATCTTCTTTTTGCGTGTTCTGTTTGAGTTTCTCCTGATTCAACATAAATTGTTTCTTTTTCGCTATTCCATTCTGTAAAAAATTTAATTAAAAATTCTCTTATAGTTTCTTTTCTTTTTCTAAGAAGACCTCTAATTCTAATAGGTTCTTTAAGGTTTAGTTGTGATTGTATTTCAAGTAGTGTCATTTTTTGATTATAATAATTTATAATTATCCCTCAGTATTACGTTGGTTCTATATTCAACGCTTCCACTGATATTCTAAGTTATTCAAAGTATATTACTATACTAGGGCGCTTCTAATTTACGCATCGTTAGCAAAACCTTTACATTCAATAATATAATTATCTCCTGTAAAGTCTGGTGTATAAGTAATTGGTCTTATTTTTTCACCACAATATTCAAATTTTTCTTGTAAAACAAATGTTTCTTCTTCATATAATGGTTTAAGACCTTTTAAGATCATCTGTTCATAACAATATGCTTCAAGTTTAGATCTAAATCTAATACCATTTACCTCAATAGGTGTAGCATTTCTTATTTTAACATTTTCTCCTGGAGTTTCTTTAACCCATCTCAACTTCCCTTTAACAATTTGTTTTCTCACTAAATATATTTTTTACTATAAATTCAAATTGAACTGAATATTTCATTTTTACTTTATATCTGTCGTAATATTTTGATACATAAATACCCCAAATTTTAGGGTTTGTAGTATCTGACAAATCAGCACTAAATTCAACATCTGGATCAAAATGAATATTAATTTGATTTGCTATAATACCTAATCTTTTAGTAGTATCTGTAGCGTATTGGATAACATGATTACTATCCATATCTAAATAAGTTTTTATAGCATCTATTCTAACTGTATCTGTTTCTGTAGTTAACATAAACAGTTCAACATCATTATTTTGCTGTAACTTTTTTATATATAGTCTAAAATCATCTTTATCCCATGTAGTTGTCCCTTCAAAGGAAACTTTTAGTTTATCCATTTAATAATTTCTTTGTTTCATTCTCTCCATATTTTTTAAAATAATCTGATATATCTTTACACCCTCTGTAGCCTTTCTTTCTATTCCAAAGGCTATCTGTGAGGAAATAAGGTTTTAGACCATATTGTTTTCTGTATAACCAAGCTAAGTGAATACCTGAATTATCATAATCAAATAAAGTAATTATAGTTTTAAATCTATGTTTAAGCTCAGACATAACACTTTCTTTAATTAATATACTTTCAGATTGGGGAGCAATTGCTGTTATTCCTAGTTCATAAAAAGACATACAATCTTTAAGAGCCTTAGTTATTATTAATAAATCACCAGTTTTAGGCATTTGATCCCAACCTTGTATTATACTTTTATCAGGGCTATACCAATTGTACTTTTCATCATAAGGTCTGTATATCTTATAAGTATCTCTTTCATCCTTAATAAATTTATAAGAATAAATAGGATTATTCAAACTTTCAAACCAGGTATAACTATAATCTTCTTTATCAAAATCTACCTGACTACAGGGATAGACATTAAATTTTAACAAAGTTGTTAACTTTATACCATATTGTATCCAATAATTATAATCTGATATATTAAAATATCTGAATTTTGGATTTAAGGCTATTTTAACGTGTTTTAAGACGCTTTCAGGTTTTACATAATAATTTATATTACTTAATCCTAAATCATCGTCTAAAAGCGTTAAAACAGCTTTAAAATCCAAACCATACTTCTGTTGAATATAACTAAAACAATTAAAACATTGTTTTGTACTAAAATCATAATAAATAAGACCTCCAAACCTATTATAGGATATTGCAGCTGATGGATTTCTATCCTTTCTAAGTTCTGAACAGAAAGCTCTGTTTATCCCCTTAAAATTACTGCAATATTTTTTGAAAATTTCATATTCACTGATTTTAGCTAATATATCATCAGTTGTAAGATGTTTCCTTACTTTAATATCAGAACCTTTAAAATAAAAAGAGGGGCTAACAATTAAGTCAGCCCCAATTCCTTTTATCATATTTTATTATTTATTATTGTTTTAGAAAGGTAAGCCAGAATCATCCAATGTCAAAATTGGATCAGATGTCACACTAAAACCTACGGGAAGCATTTTAATATCTCTCATTGGATCAAAAGTAAGTTTTGTCTGAGAAATAGGAATATTTATTGATTCAAAAGCATCTGACATTTCAGATTTAATAAATTTACCACCATCTTTTTTTTCAATTTCTTTACCTTTAGCTTTTCCACGATATTTTGCACCCATGAAAAGAGCACCTGTTTTTTGTGCAAACTCATCTTGTGAAGTAGCATTAATTGCATTATATTCAGCTTCCTTACCAAGCATAATTGCTTTTTTCTTCATTGATTCTGCTGATACACTTAAAGCAGATTTAGTTTTACCAGGACTTACAGTACTATTTAACCAGTATTGTCTTGCTACTTGTTCTCCTGCTGGGGTGGTGTTAGTTTCTTCAATAAACATACTACCATTAGTAGCTTTTTTTAATTCCCAGTTTGTAATCTGAAAGTCATAAACTCCAGGTTTAGCATATTGAACCCTATCTCCTGAACCTTCTGGTTTTGTAATAACTACTTCTGACGCTTTAAAATTAAATGTATTTTCCATATATATTTTTTGTTTTATTTTATTTTATATTATTTATTAAGATACAAATTCAATGATTTTATCATAAATCTGTTGTGAATCATTTGTTATATTATAAGTTTCTTCTCCAAAAATAGCTGGGGGACATTTAGACGAAGATCTTTCTTGTACAAGATCAAATGTATAGTCTGGTTTACCTTTATCATTGAATTTTTGTTCTGCATACATTACTACAGTAAACTCTTTTTCAATTAAACCTTCCCACTCCTTACCTTTAACTCTACATCTTTTTTCTTGAGCTCCTTCTATTCCAAGAATCTCATAATGCCCTGTAATAAAGACTTCTTTTGGTACTCTTTTAATCATAAATAAAAGTTTACCAATTTCTTCATTATAAGCATTCCAAATATCAAATCCTTTATATCTTTTTCTGCAGTCAGCTAATAGTAATTCTACATAAGCAGAAAAACTATCAAAAACTATAGTTTTGATTTCAGAATTTTTTGCATACTCAATCAGAGCATTAAATGCATCTGCATAAGTTGTACATCTTGTATGAAACTTAAATTTGTTCTTAAAAGGTAAAGGTTTATTTTCTACATTAATAAAACCTGTTGTATCAGGATTCATATTTCTAAAACTATAAGTCTTACCTTTACCTGATTGACCTAATTGTAAAATTTTGTAATAATCTCTTGTTGTTTCCATTGTTTTAGCCATAATTGGCTCTTTCATCACTCCCGTTTCACTCATTAATTAGATTTTTTTTTCTAAAATTTTTCTATAAATATCATCACTCATATCACCTGGTTTAGGTAATTCAGCAAATTGATTAACAGCACCATTAAAATATAATGGCACACTTATAAATCCTGTTCCTCTACGATTTAAAATTATTGATAACTCCCTGAAATTATCTCCTAATTTTGTAATATCATAACCTTCCCATTGATTTATGCTGTATCTATGTGGTGCAAAAAGTCCCAACATAATATCCACATCACGGCTGGTAAGCTTACAATCACCTAATCCAGAAGCTGAAGGCATTAATTTGTCTTCAATTGATTCTCCCTTATAAGTATATTGTTGTTGTTCAGTCATTGCTGCTTGTTGTTGGATATTTACTGGTATATAATTCCATCTATTTCTCATCTTAATGCAATAATTAGATGAGAAAGTACTCATTGCTTCATGTAAGGATTTACCACTTTCTGGTTGTAATAAGCTTAAATGGTCTGTTATAATAACAACATACTCATTTGGATCATCTGGTTGATACCTATCTAAAGTTTTAATAACCTCAAGATTTCCACTGTCAATATATTCGTGAGGTATGTTTTTACCATCTTTACTTATATATTTACCATGTGAATTGGCATAATCTCTGATATACTTATAAATACCAAAAGGGTTCCTTATTTCATCAACAAAAGTAATTATAGACTCAAAATCCTTAAAGAATTCTTCATATTCCTCTATTTGCTTTTCAACAGAGTCTTCAAGAATATACCCCTCAAATAATGAATCCATTTTTTCTGGACTTACAATACTTTTTGTATCACGATACAGTTTATGTGAAATAACAGATTTTATTTTCTCTTCTTTTCTCATCTCTAATGAAAAATAGAAAATCTTTAATTTAATATTAGATTTATTCTGTTTTAAATAGAAATAAGGCTCATAAAGAAATAAAAAATCTGCTAATTGTGTTTTTCCGACTTTTTGATTAGCCGAAACTAAATAGTATCTACCTTGTTGTATTCCTGGTATTACAGAACTAAATCTTTTTAATGACCAAGGTATACAATTAGGGTTACCACTTAATCTATTTTGCTTATTTTCCTTTATACCATGTAATACTCTTTTAAACGTTTCACTCATTAAATCATTTGCTTATTAGATTTATAACTAATTTCTTCATCTTCAAGATAAGCCTCCCAACCTTTATTTCTAAGATAGACTATAAGTCCAGTCATAAATATAAGGTCGTCTGATCTTTTCTTTTCTTCAACTTCTTTTCTAATAGCTTTAATAATTTGATTGTGTAGTTCTAAATTAACTTCATTATTACTTGCTATAAATTTTTTGTAAACTATTCTACAATTGTCTTTTTCAGTTTGTAGTCTTCTTTTCTTAAATCCCTTAGTTACTACTTTAGGATATTCTTTAGTTATTTCTTCAAATAGTTTGTTAAAATCAACTTCTGTTTGATTACCAATAAACAGTTGTTTTGTCTTTTCAGTAGTTATAACATTACTAGGGATATACTTTAATTCTATATCTTCTAATGCTATATAACCTTCCTGTAAGAGCTTTTCAAAGGTGGAGATAGGTACTTTACCAACAGATTTTAAATAGGTCATTAGAGAACGAGAATCTCTAACATATAACATATACAGGATTAAGTATATGTTTGCATCTAGTTTAATTTCTGATAGTAATTCTGTATTAATTTCTATCTTCATTTATTTTTTTATTAAAAGCAGTTTCTAATATTATTATAGTCCTAATAAACTGTTAAATTTGGGACTTTATGAAAGGAACAACCTATGAACTGATAAATTTTACCAATTCACTTGGTTTTATTAATCTACTCTACCCAATTAAGGATGCTGTTTCAAAAAGCGCTACTTATTGCTTTATGATGGCTTACCACTATTGCAGATAATACATTTATAAAGTATTGTAAAATTCGTGCTATTTTCTACGGATAGATTTAATAGAGTTTACACATTTTATAATATACTTATAGCCTTAATTTTCTAACTTTGATTAACATTACTACTCTCTTTAGTACTTATCTTACAGGCCATTATGAACGAGGTTCGTTGGAAAGTAATTGTTCAAAGATTGTTCCGTGAGTTTAATTGATTTTTATTTACATTGTTATTAATTCTTTACTTTTAATTTCACTAAATTGAAGTTCTCTTTGTTCTTGTTTATCAGGTTTATGGTTATTAAGATATAATTCAATAGCTACAGGACATACCATACGTACTGTACCTTTTAATGATATATTATTTACCTTATTAACTTTAGCTGATAATAATCTTGCCTCAAGTTTTTTACGTTTATTTTTACTTGGTAGATTACCACATAACACATTAAGCTCTTTTACATCTCTAATAACTGATAAATATGTAGCTTTAACACGTCTTTTATAAGACACCAAATCATCAAAAGTTATAAAACATTTTTCATTTGGTTTTGTCCATTTAACAATACTTAAAATATTAGGATGTTCTGATTGTTTTGCGTTTGGATCTATAAAATAAGTAGTACCAGATATAGGATTAATAAAGTTAAACATATGATAATTTGATTCCTTTAATTTAAGAAATTTTTCATCAACATTAACAACTGTTACTTTTACTTGTTCTTCTCCAATTGTTTTGATTATTTCTGAATAACCAGGAACATCATCATTATTATCAAGAAATTTAATATTTGGTTTTAAAGAACAAGTTTCTACACTATTAAAATCTAGTTTTGATTCTAAATAACTTGCACGTTTAACTGGTAAGTTAGATCCTACACCTCCCCTATCACTATGTCTTGTATTCTTATAGCAACTATTAGAATGGTAGTAACCACCTTCAGCTTCCTCATAATGTCCCATCATAATCATTCCAATATCTGGAAAAATAAATGTTAGTTTATTATAAGAAAGATCAGTAAGTTCTGCATAGTGTTTATCATAAAATCCCTGTGGATTTTCTTTAAGTTTAGCTAATAAATGTGGATTTGAAAGATAAATATGAATCCAATGAACTGTATCATTATATTCTTTATCTATCCCCTCACCATATTTACTAGCAAACATACCATTGTGAGCAACTACAGGTTTATCTGTAAATCCCTGCATCATTGTAATACTTTCAAAATCAAAGTCTACAACAAAAGGATGAGTATTTTTAAATACATCTTTACCTGATGTGGCAATTCTGTGATGAATAACTAACTCATCTTTATCACCAAGTTTAGCTGATTTTATATCATCAATCATTGTTTCAACATCAAAATATCCTTTTGATAGATAAATTTTAGTTTCCTTATCTTTTTTCCACGCATAACCAGAACCCATACTATTAGTATAAGCTCCGTTTCTGATCCACTGATATAATTCTTCAGTATCTTTCTTAGTTCCTTTAGGACAGGCTGAAATTATACACATACAAATCCTTTTTCATTATTTTCGTTTTTCAATTCTATAATGCTTTTATTTTTTTCTGATTTTGTTTCATATTCTTTAGCTTCTGATATATCTAAAGTAAATAATAATTTACGTTCTTCAATATATTGTACAAGAGATTTACCCATTTTAGGATAAGCTTTATACATAATATCAGAAAGTTTAATATCACTATTTATTTCAGATTTACAATTTTCAACAAACCACATCACCCCCATAAATATAAGCAACCAATTCCTGGTTTTTGTATAATTTAATGTGGCTGAATGTAATCTTATTTCCCAAGTTCTTGAAGTATCTTTTTGTTTTTTATTTTCAAAGTATACATCTCTGGTGTTAAACATTGCTGGTATAAAATTAACCCAAGAATATCTTGGTGTAGAATGGTTATAACCACATTTAGCTCCCATAGGGTGATTATTTCTTCTTGATCTTAGTTTAGTACCTTTAACAGATAAAAAGTCATATAAAGCATTATAATCAGTATCTATATTGATTTTATACTCTTCTTTTGACTGTGTTTTTAAATCATGTTTAAATACAAACTTTTCAAGTTTTCTACAATAGCTATTGTGTCTTCTAGTATTTGGCACCATTTCGTAAATCTCATCTTCAATAAAACATGATATTTTATATAAAAATAATAAGTTTTCTTTATTAAAATCCATTCCACCTATATGAATATGTGTAGAACAGTATTTATCAAGTAAAGCTTTCTGACTTAAAAGATTACAAATTTCTTGCAAATGTCTAAAACCATTATCACCATGTAATACTCCTGTAACTATTTCTGGTCCACCCGAACCAGCATTCATAGAACCATCTCTTACACAACTAACATTATAATTTTTAGCTTTATAAAGAGGTAACCACAAGTTAGCTGCTTCAAACTCAACACCAAATGTATATTGTTTACCTTCAGATAATAAAAAAGACTGTGAATGAATACCGAATTTTTTAGATATGTCTGCAGAATGGCTATCAGGATTATAAATAAAAGTATTTTTATAAATAAAATGTTCATGATTACCCCTCATTGTAGTTTTTTCATTTGGTTTAAACCATATTCCCTGAGTTTTATCTTCAACATAACCTAATTCAGTAGCTATTTCTTCAGATTTAATATACATTAAACAGGCCATCTTACTAAAAAATATAACAGGTGCTGCACCTTGAGTTATATTATAATGTGTAATACCAATTGATACACCATCATCAAGTAATACTTTTGTTGATGGTTTTTTTATAGCTTGTACATCATAAGAACTTTCAACATTATCTACAGCATCAAAATATTTAACTATCTGTGATTCATGTTTTAATTTTTTTGAATGTACATATGATAATAAAGCATTAAACTCTGGCAAATTACTTGGGACATATGTAATAGGTGAATTTTCATGTGTTAAATCGCTAATATCTGGTAATATTACTATTGCATCATCTATTATTGTAGGATTTAAATCCGTTGCATTAGTTGGCATGTTCCTCCTTATTTAAAACTTTTTCTGTATTATTTACTTCTTCTGTTTCCCATTGTTCTTTAAAAGCCTCAAAATAATCAAATAATAATTCATCTATAGTAAGCATCATTTGTTCATTAAGACCAAATAAATCTAAATCATTTTTTGCGTCAGCATAACTTTTATGTAAAAATGTAGACATTTTATCATTAAGATCTTCTCTAAATTCTAATACTTGACTTTCTGGAATATGATATTCTAATTCTTCTGTATTATCTTCATCATCAGCAGCTTCAACAGAATTATATTTTTCAATATTTTTTTCCCTTTCTGAATAACCATAAGATGCATTATGAAAAAAGATATTAGACGCTTCTTCTTCTTCTTTTTCGTTATTAACAATTTTTAATTTAGTAGTAGTAGTATTGTATTTACTAAAATCAAAATCTTTAAAATAATTTAAAAATAAAAGTTTTTCGTCTACTTTTCTGTTTACATTAGCTCCACATAAAGGTATTACTAAATTTGGTTCTAAACAGTGATAAAAAATACTTGGAACCATTTTTTCAGGTTTACAAAAAAATGTATTATCTGAAGAAGACTTAAATTGCCCAATCCATGCTATAGAGCCTTTTAAATAATGGTGATAGTCTTCTAATAAATTTTCATTTTCAAGCAATAATTCTTCAGTAAAAACTCCCCAATAATAAACATTTGTTGTGCTTTTGTTAAAGAAACAATTTTGTGTAATTATTGTATTATCTACAAAAAAATCACCTAATAACTTACCATTTTTAAATATGGTAATCATATGAGATGAATATAAATAACTTTCATGTTCTAATCCATTATATTTAAATAAAACAAAATCTTCATCTAAAATATCTAAATCAATTGCTCCTCTGTAATAAGCTTCTTTATAAATTTTAACAAATTTATTAGTAAATCTACCCCAGTAACCCTTAAAACTTTGTATATTAACAGTTTTAGGTACATTAATAATAGGTATAGGTTTAACAGCTTTTTTAATCTTTATATCACAAGATATTACATTACTGCCTTCAATTTTATAAAGCTCTTCTTCTTTAAATTCTTCTATTTTTGTACAAGAAATCATTTCAAGAGATTCTTTAATTGAAGATATATATACACCTTTATCTATAAAACCATAATATAATGGCCTTTCATCATTACGATATATATATAAACTACCAGTTTTTTTATAATACCATACAAGAGCCATTGACCCTATAATTTTAGCTATGTTCTTAGGTTCTAATGTTTTGTTTAATATAGCAAATAAAGCTTCACTATCAACATTATAATCTGCTGAAGATAATTCAAATTCAGGTAATATTGACCATATATTATCTAATGTACCATTGTGTAAACCAATTAAATGTTCAAAATCAAAAGGATGAGCATTTTTTAAAATGTTATATCCCGATGTTTTAGACCTTACATGGCCCATGAACTGTTTTTCTGGCTCAAAATCCATTTTATTTAAAAAGACTTTAGCTTCAGTGATATTCTTGACTACACCTAAAAAAGGTGTAAAAATTCCAGTAGAATCTTTACCTCTCTCTGTTGCATTCCATAGCATCAAAAGCTTAATCTTATCAGGGTTGAAACTATCTTCACCTGAATATGCTACTATTCCACACATATTAAGTTATATTGGTTTATTAGTTGTTGAGCTAATTCTTTATTTTGTGTATTAATACACTCTACTATTTTTTTGCCTGTTTTTTTATCTATAGTATTATTTGAATTAATAAAATTAACCATTAGTTGTAATTGATCATAGACCCAACCAATAAGTTCATTATTATGAATCCAGAAATTACTTAAGCATCTAGCCTCACATCCAAAAGATGTAAATCTAAATTCTCCAGCACGACCATATAATTTTCTTCTATTTGTATCAGTATCAATTAAAATACTTGGTACAGTTAAAAATAAATCAAAAGCTTTAATAATTTCTATAGAAGTTTCCATAGTTGGATTATTATAACCTAGATGGACATGACCTCCTACTGATCTCCAGTTAGATTTCCCATCTGGGGAACCATTTACAGACTCTGTCCAAGCACAAAATGAGGCGCTACAGCCTAATATTCTAGCTTCTGGTGGTAAGTGCTTATCTAAAATTTCTTCAGACACTTTTTTACTAATTACTAACCCTTTAGGTTTAGCAATAGTACTAGTAGTATAATCTTTAATAAAAGTAATATTATTGATTAACTCTTCTTTAGTTTTTGATGGTGGTAAATTATATTCTAAAGCAATACCATCAATTTGAATTGCGTGACCATCTTTACTTATAAGTTCAGGTTTTTCTTTTGTACCAGAACAAAATCCGATACAAGAGACTACTTCTCCATTAGGAGTTTCCAAGAATAATTCTGGGTCTGAGCCTATTGTTAAATTTTCAATTTTCATATTAAATTATAAATTTTTCTATTGCTTTTTTTATTAATACTTTAGGTATTTCAATTAAGTATTTTTCAGTAGTTACCAAGCCAAATGATGGGGCACTACAACTTTCTAAAATAATCCATTTAGGATTAGTTCTTCTTGTACCTTTAGAAGTTTTATTAGATTGTACTTTAACATCAAAAGCAAGTATATCTGCTTTCATTGCATTCATTGCTTTTAAACAATCTTCAACTATATCATTCCAGTTGTCTGGTTTATCAAACATTGGATTTGTTTCTAAAATCCATGAGCAATTTTCATCATGGCGTTGTTTTCTTTCTGCTTCAGGTGTGTCATTTTTTAACATTTTTCTACAAGTATAGAAGCAATGTCCTAACATACTTACATGAAGACGGTATTCTACATTAAAATTATAGTATTTTTCAATAATATAATTAGACAATGTTTTACCAGGAATCCATGCTGTAAGTTCTGCTTGTGAACTAATATAATAATTAGATTCACCTCTTGAACCATGAATATGTTTAACTATTACAGGGTAAGGCAATTCAGAAATATCTGTGTCTGCAAATAAAAACATATCAGCTGTTTTACAATCTGCATCTTTAAGAATTTGCTGAGTAAGTCTTTTATTACCACTCTTCATAGCTACATCAACTGTATTTAATTCAACTACTTTTGCTTTCTGTGAAGATGTTTTTCTAGGAAAAGCATCATCTATAGTTGTAGTTGAACCTAATCTTACAATAGATCTAAACGGTAATAGGCTCAGATTTCTTTTTAACCCTGCGTGTGATGGGTGCTTTGTTCTTATTTTTGGGCGAAATGCTGTTAGTTTTTTCTTTTTCAATTTTGATAATACGATCATCTATTTGTTGTTTAAATTTTAATTGTTTTTTAAATGTAGTAGATATTCCCGAATCATTGTGAATACTTTCTGAACTATATTCAAAATCTTCGTAAGTCTTTTCAGGTACTGGTATTTCACCATAATATAATAATGAAAACAAGTTTTGTGAAGACTTAATTAAGTAAATACTATCACAAGATACTGATTTACTATTTATAAATAGCTTATCTAACATAGTATTAAAATTATAATCAGGAAATTCTTTTACATCTAATTCAATAATAGCTCTACATAAAGTAAAATAAAAACTGACAAGATAAGGATATTTAACCCATTCTATAGGTATATTTAATATAAATCCTTCTGGATTATCAGTATATTCTGTTGATTCTGCTATATTACAATAATTTACTGTAGTTAAAGTTTTAAATTTTAGATTTTTTTCTAAATTATTAAAAATAGAAATAATAATATCAGCTTTATCTTTTATTGGGACTTTAAAACCATAATTTTTATAATAGACAGATTCAAAACAACATATCCTTAATGTGTCTACATCTTTAAATAACCCTTGATATGTCCAAGGTAACCCATAAATAGGGTTAATCATACTTATAGTACTAAGTTCAACTTTACATATTTCTTGAAAATAATCTTTACACATAAAAGGTGCGTGTAAACTATTATTGTTTTTATCTATTAATAAAAAATAGTTAATTTTAGATAGTTGTAAAAGTTTGTAATCGTACTTCTTTATTTTTACTGTTTGTATTTTCGACATTATTTATTAAATTTTGTTCTTCAACTTTACCATTATATAAATATAATTCACAATTTTTATTACCTACTATTTTCATTAGTGGTATAAAATCTGAATGTTCAATTACCCCTTTAATATAATCATATAAAGTATCAGATACTTCTATAAGATCACCATTAATATGATCTTCTTGTTTTTCTGTATATTTACATGCAACCCAATTATGAAAGGTATCATCTTCAGGATCTTTTACTTTATAAAGTTTAAAACCATTTAAACCTATTGTTGAAACATAATTAATCTGATTAGACCACAATAAATTATGTTTTAACTCTTGGTACCAGGACTCACCTAATCTAAGTGATCCATAAGCTATTATATAGTTCATATTACTTTAAAATGTTTAGTTCTTATTTTATATGTGTTCATAGATCTATCTATTATTTCAACTACTATTGGTTTTTTATTATATTGACAACTTGTTATAATTCTACATACAGAGTATTTTTCATTACTAACAAGGTTTCTGTAACCTCTAATATGTTTTTCACTTTTAGGTTTTACTATACTGCCATTTTTAAAAGACCTATCTTTAGGCATAGTATAATTATCAAAATCTGGTATACAAAATTCAAGGTCTTCTTCACAGAATTTAATATAACCATTTTTTTCTTTACTAAAAATCATAAAAGTATGTCCTAAATAACCTTTTTTAGGTTTATCTTCTATACCTTCATAAGTATATTTATTTGTTTTAGTGCCTAATAAAGACTCTTTATAACTTCTAAAACCATGTACTTTTGATGATAAATCACAACTTTTAATTTTAATCTGTATATTAGGGCTTAAAATATTTCTTACAAAAGAAGTATCTTTTATTTTTTGTTCAAGTGTTTTACATCCATTAGAATCAAAAAACTTACTTTGCATTAAAGGTGACCAGCTTTTTTTTTCTTTACTAAGTATATATAAACCACCAACTTTATTACTAACTATAAAATCGTTATAATAAATACTTATTTTTAATTCTGTTAATCTCATTTTAATTAATTATTTACTCCAACAATCTGTAATTGTTATATCTACCTCCATTCTAACTTTGGTAACATATTTATTACCACAATCTATCATTATTTTAGCCATATCTTTAGAAAATTGATCTGCTAAATCTTCTTTTACTTCTACATCTATAGCATCATGCACTGTACATATTAAATATGCTACATCTAATGTATAGTTTGAATTATATTTTTTTATAAGGTTTCTTATCTCTATAAGAGCCTCTTTAGTAATATCTGCTCCAGAACCCTGTATTGGGGAATTTCCACCATTTCTTTCAACTTGACCTTCAATAGTTAGTATTTGTTTCCATAATGCTTTAGCTTCTAAACTACCTTTTTCATATTTATCAATATTTTTACGTAAGTTTTTAGCTTCTTGCATTTCAGGATACCATCTTCTTCTTTTACAAGGAGAAAAAGTAACAGAATACATATTTTTTTTAGCAAGTTGAGATTGTTTTTTTAGCCAATTGTTTAATACTGGAAAAGCTTTACCATACTCCTCAAAAAGATTATTTGCTTCTTCAAGTGATATACTTAATGTATCAGCTAATTTAGGTGGTCCCATACCATATGGTTTACCAAAATTAATTGTTTTAGCTTTATTACGTAAATCTTTATCAGCTTTAGTAATAGTTTTTTTAAACATCATAGAGCCTGCATAACAATGCAAATCCTCACCCCTGTTTAAAACATCAATAAAACCCTCTTCTCCACTAGCATCAGCCATTAATCTTAATTCCTGACCTGAATAATCAATAGAAACCCATTTAAAACCTTTTTTAACTTTAAAACAGTTTCTGAATTTATTATCAGCTGGAATATTCTGTAGATTAGGAGCATTATCAAATTTACTACCACTACTAACTCTACCAGTAGCTAATACAGACCAAAAAGATGTATGTACTTTACCAGTAGTTTTATTAATATATTTAAGAAAACCTTCTCCATAAGTAGAGATTACCTTACTTAACTCACGAAAGTTGATTAAAGAGGCAAAAAAAGGGTGTTTTGAGGCTATTTTCTGTAGTTCCCTGTCTCCAGTAGATTCTAAGTTATAACCTAGTTGTTTAAATATAGTTTCCATTTGTTTTGGAGAGCTATAATTAATTTTAAGTTCCCTTTCTTTAAAATCAAACAAATTAGTTTGAATTACTTTAGGTTTATATATAGAACTTAATATAGAATCAGTTATTATTATATTATCTAATAATATTTGAGTATCATCAAGTTCTTTTTGAGTTTTTGATGTATTATATTCCCATTGACTTGCATCAAGATACATACCATTATATTCAATATCTGCTAAAGCTTTAAAAGCTTCATTTTCAAGATTAACACAATATGTTAAATCATATTCTTTAATTAATTCTTCTTGTTTATTTTTTATAAGACTTAAATATGCTACATCTAATGCTGCATATTCAATTTGTTTGGCTGTAAATGGTTGCCCCTCTAATTTAAAAAATTCTTGTCTTGTAGTTTTGTCTAAATTAATATCTAAATACCTTTTACATAGATTGTTTAAAGCATATCCAAATTTTTCATAGCCACAATAAATAACACATTCTGCAAGCATTGTATCATACACATGTTCTATAATAATATTTGCTTTTTTAAAGAATTTATAATCAAATTTTGCATTATGTAATATAAGATTTTTATTTTCAAGAAGTTCTTTAAATAATAATATATCAATAAACCTTACATCTATTACATATTGATTAAATGTATCACCTAGTTGAAGGGAAAAAATCTTCTTAGTATGAGGATCTTTTCCCCCAGTTTCAGTATCTACTTCTATCCAATCTTTATCTTTAAAGTAATTTAAACAAGTTTCTACATCACATGTTTTATAAAGAATGCTATTTTCAACTAATTCATTATTACCTATAAAATATATCATGCTTTCATTAAATTAGTATAAGCAATATAATCTTCTTCTGAAAGAATTTCTTTACCTTTTTCTTTCATTAATTCAATAATTTGCTTATATAGATTTTGTTTTTCTATATCTTTTTTTTGTGCTACTTTATTATTTAATATTATTTTATCCCAAGATTCAATGTCTTTTTGAAGCTTTTCAATTCTTTTTATATAATTTTCAATAGTATTGCTTGTATATAATAAAGGATAAGCAATATCCATAGAGTATATATTATTACCTATATCTGATCCAGGACTATCACAACCAAATAGTTTAAGGTCATAAGAATAGTTAGGTAAAAACTCAGATTTTTCAATAGTTATATCTGCAGTTTCAGGTATTGTAAGGTAATTATGATAAGAATGGCTATTATGATTATCAATAATAAAAAATTTATAACCTTTTAATTCTTTTTTTAAAATATCTTTTACTCTATTTAAATGACCATGAGTAAGAATTTCTACGTCAAGTCTTTCTAATATAAAATCTCTTAATGTGGTTTGCTCGCTCATTTTTCTGTTATTTTATCTTGAATATTATTTTTAGCTGTATTAACAGCATCTTCAATCTTGTAATTTAAAGCCATTTGTAGGGCTTTAGAGCGTATATAACCTATATGTTTACCATTTTGTACTAATCTAGCAAACCTACTTAAAACAGGATAAGATTTAGTTATAAACCTATTAAAAGAAGCTCTAAATAAATTAATCCTGTGTTTTAACTCTTTAGCTCTGCCTTCAATCTTTTTATGTTTATTGTAATTTGTTGCTTTATTTTGTGTCATATTAAGGTTTAAGGTTTTTAGTTATATTTATAGCTTTATAAATACCATCTAAAAGATCTTCATAAGCTATATCATTAAAAGTATACTTAGTAAGCTCTTTTAAAAGTCTGTTTTTAAAATCTTCAACACCTTCTAAATAAGCATGTTCTCCACGTATATTACTCCTTTTTAAAGCTTGGTTTTTCCAACTATTTATTTTTGTAGTTATCTGTTTTTCTAATGGACCGCAGTCGCAAGTTATGGTGTGCCCACAATAGCATTTAATTTCTGTCATATTAGTCTTGTTTCTTTAGTGAGTTGATAAGTTCTTTTGCAAGCAATACTATACTATTTATTTGTTGAGCCATATCTTGTTGGCATTGATTATAACCTTCAAAATAAGCATCTTCATTGTAGGGTTGTTTATCCCAATATTTTTTAGCTAACTGCTCTATTTCTTCTTGTGTTTTCATATTTTAAATATATTTCCGTGACTACTTAATTTCCCAAATTTACCATCAGTCACTACACTTCCATTACTATAAATTATATCATGATTTGATAGTTTCATTGTTCCAGCATTGATAATGTCATCATTGTTGTGAATGTGTCCAAACAAACATAGTTTAGGTTTTAAAAGATACATACGTTTTCTTAATGCCTCATCACCAC